>Ga0157374_10000063_pt1 | contig 109371 bp, 103 predicted proteins | sample M25metaG_FD_115308 | JGI IMG/M metagenome (GOLD analysis project Ga0157374, IMG submission 115308) | Miscanthus rhizosphere microbial communities from Kellogg Biological Station, Michigan, USA - M2-5 metaG | ecosystem: Host-associated > Plants > Roots > Rhizosphere > Soil | place: USA...
ATTGGGCACCAGTCGGTTTATCTTTGGGGCACCATTGAGGCATTTATGATATTGTACGACAATGGTTTAGGGCAACAATTAGGTTTTCGGAATCCCGCTAAACAGATTGTTCACCAAAGTTCATTGAAATGAAAAACCATCAAAATTTAACGTTGCTATTCTGGCATCGTAAATCTAAGGCAGACGCTAATGGGTTAGCGCCTGTTATTTGCAGAATCACTATTGAGGGTGAGGAACCCGAAGAGCTGGGTATTGGAATGAAAGTCCACTTAAAGAACTGGGACATTGAAAACAAAAAAGCTAAAGGTAGCGGCTCAAACGAAAAGAAAACAAATCTAAAGATCAGCGAGGTAACCGTAGATCTTACACGACATTTTCAAACACTTCAAAACCAGTATGAAAATATCACACCGTTAATGGTGAAAAATGTCTACAAGGGCTTGCCGGCAAAGTTGCCAAAAAAGACGCCAAAGCCTGAGTTTGAAATTGTCCCTTCCTTGTTACAAGTTACAGATCTTCACATCGCCAATTTTAAAAAGATGGTCGAAAAGAAGCTCAGGTCGCCTGAAACGTTAAAACAGTGGAATGCAACAAGGAAAAAAATTGAAGAATTTTTAGTTAACCGATTTCAATTAAAGGACATGGATCTGTCCTCAGTCGAATATTCCTTTGCCGTAAAATTCTATAATTATCTGACGATAGACAGAGAAAAAGTAATTGGAGAAGCCGCTGCAAAAAAACAGATTAAGAATTTGAAGGAAATATTAACCTTTGCAGAAACCAGTAACTGGATAGGTAAAAACCCAATTATTAAGTTTAAATGCGGCGGCGACGAAACTGATGTACCGCCGCTTGAATATTTTGAAGTAGAAGCCATTTGGACTAAGAAAATTACCATCCAGCGACTGGCGGAGGTTCGGGACGCCTTTATATTTCAATGTTTTACAGGCTATGCCTTTCAGGATGTTTATGGTCTGACGCCAGAAAATATTATTAAGGTTGGTATAGCCGGAGAAAGGTGGCTTGTGAAGGATCGGGGAAAAACCGGCGTTAGCGAGGCCGTCCCGATTCTGCCTATTATTGAGGAGATTATTGAAAAGTATAAGAGCCACAGTTGCAGGCTGACTATGGGGCAGCTTGTTCCTGTAAATTCAAATCAACGGTACAATGGATTTCTAAAAGAACTTGCTATCATTTGTGGCATTAACAGGGAGTTAAATACACATTTGGCAAGGCACACATTTGCCGATATTATGTTGAATATTATGGAGTTTACGTTAGAGGAGGTTAGCAAGATGCTGGGCCATAAAACTATAAGAACGACTCAGCGGTATGCGAAAGTGAAGAGAAGTAAGATCAGTAAAACCCTGGCGCGGGTACGAGGAATTGTGTTTACTGAGGACGGTCAATTAAGAAAAATTGCCAGTTGAAGGTTGGGTATATAAAATCAAATATGGTAGCTGTTCATAAAATATGAGCAGCTACCTTTTTTACTATGGAAGATTTAAAATCCATATCCACGCCGTGCATTTCCAATTTAATATTTTTCGTTTTCGTTTGTTGGTCCATTTCCTGGCGTGGAAATAATCATAGAAATCGACCGCGGCAGATTCCGTGGCATCCTTTTGTGAAAAGTAAATTAGTACATGTTCTTTTGTAGGTGGAACTGAGGAACCTTTTCCATTAATTTCTTTATTCATTGTTCAGCACCTTGTTTTCTTCAAACAATTTATAGACATCATCGGGATCATAATATATATTACCACCGATACGCGTAAAGGCAATTAAACCGGCCTCCCTTATTGCATGCAGTTTTCCTGAAGACATGCCGATCAATTTCCTAACTTCAGATGACTTTAGCCATTTTTTAGGCCCGCTGGTTTGTTTTATTAATTCTTTAACGGATGCAATGATCTGTGATTGAAATTCTTCCAGATCGGCAATGGTAACCAGTTGATTACGATTATCGTTAGGCATGAGAAATTCATTTGGTAATTCTACTTTCAAACTACCGGCAGAATGACAGTAGTATTTATGAGAAAGCAGGTGGAGCGAGAAACTCCCTATCTGCCGCGCTTGCGTTGTTTGTCGTCGGCCTGTTCCTGCTTACGAATATTATTTTCAATAATTTCTGGCAAGCCCGACTCGCTTAGCGGCCAAAGTTTAGCTTTTAAGGTTTCCTGAATGGGTTGTTCTTTCAGTAACTCGTTTAAGTCTGATCCGTATTTGCGAGCAACCGCGACCGGGTCAAGTTTGACCTCATTCGGAATTTCTAAAACCACAACATTATCTGGCAATGTCAATAGATTTTCCTGCGGCATATAAAGTTCATGCGTTTCTGTATTAAAGAAACATAGGTAATTGTCACCGTAGTCGTCCACTTCCAAATCGTCAAAGCTGATATTTTTCCAGGGAAATTCGGTTTCGCGCATTTCGTTTAAACGCCAATCAATTGTGAAATCTGTCCCAGCGAGATCAATGTGAGGTAGCTTTCCCGCTAAACGGATTTTAAGCAATTTTGCGGCCTTCTGCTGCTGAACAGGATCTTCCATTCGGAACCTTATTTTTTCCTGCCTGTCATCCTCCCATTCATTGAGGAGGGCTTTCAGGAATGTTACCGCCAAGTATTTATCCTTTGTTTTATAGAGCTGCTCTGTATGGCGGTAATCCTGACCTAATAGGTTTGCTGTTTCAAATATTAATCCTTCATTCCAAGTATTGAACTGCTCCCGGGCCGCGCTAAAATTTTTATGTTCAGCCAGTTTTAAAACCAGATCGCCTTTGAGCATTGGGCCATAAAGCAAAATCAGCTCTTCAGCAGTTATAGTGCCTGTTGACTCGAACAGCGGTTGTTCTGAAATTTTCATAATGGTTTGTTTGTTGAATTTTGGGACGTAGGAATCCCTTAAGGCAGCCTTAAAACGAAAAGCCCCTGGCTTTCGCTTCGGGGCTTTTCTACCTAAACCTTATCACAATTGCGGACGAGCGCCCGCGATAAATGCAAATTAATAATTAATTCTGATACTGCCTCTTAAAGGCCGAACTGCGCAAATATTCATTAAACCTGCGTTGATTTTCACGTTCGATATTAATCCTTCTGTAGAGTACAGTGCAGCGCCATGCGCATAAGCCACAGGCTAAAAAGGCTACTGATAAACAAGTGAGCGTTTCTTTCCTGGCTTCCGCTTTTTGCTCCGCGGTCATCTCCTGTTTTGTATGCTTTCGGGCTACTGCACCGAAAAAGGCGAACATGGAAATTACACAGGCCAATAGTATGTTGCGAACGATGGCTTTCATAACGGTAAATTGAATTTAAAATTACTAACTAAATTAGTACAATCCAAGTGAAATCTTAATTTAATTCGTAGATATTATTGTTTTTTCGGGCCGCTAATACCCTTTCCCTGATGGTTTCAATGAGATTGGATTCAGGTATTCCACGAAATTGTATAGTTGGATTTTCCGGGTCGGTGCTTTTTAAAGTCAGGTACATTAGCCCGCATATCTGAAGTACAAACGACTGTGTAATTATGTAATCTTTGACCCTAAACATCTCTACCTGGTCTATCCGCTTAAAGAAAATACCTTGGGTCAGCAGAATATAATCCGCCGTTATCTCGTATTTAAAACTACGGATATATAGCAACCTGTACCAGGCCATCGCACATACGACAAGGCTGAACAGGATAAAATATGGGGATAGCCACCAGGCCAGCAATAAAAAGATGATGGCCAGCAGGATTAGCGGTAAAGCCTTTAAAAAGGCAAAGCGCATGGCAGGCTTTAAAAGGATATCTTGTGTATCGCTCATAATAGAAAGTGTTATGGTAGACAAAATGGTGAATTGATTTTTGACCCTTATCGTTTAAAACCCTTTTTATTTTGTTGCTCGGGTTCCTCTTCTGCAGGTTCAATAGAATTTGTTTGAGCGTTAAACTTTGCAGGAACCATCTCTGGATGCGCAGCCTCAAAATCAGCTATCTGCTTTTCAAAAATGCCGTAGATGATCGTAAAATCATCATCAAATTCATTTCCCTCATAGCTGAACACCTGACGCTCTTCGTCATAGCTAACCTTAGCCAGATCTGCATGGGTAAGGCGCACCCCGTTTAATTCCCCTTCATGGTAATAAACCTTACCATAAACGAACATGCCGGGTTCTTCAAACTTATTGATGTACCCGACCCCATAGTGATCTGCGATCTGGCATAGGGCTTTAAGGGTTGGTTCCCAGGCTGACCTGAAATGGACTTCATCCTCTTTGGTATAAATTTCAACCATCCCCTTATTCTTCGCATCGATATAATCGGGCAATTCGTAATTGTGATGGTCTTCCTGTTGTTTCCGCGTATGTTCCATAAAAGCCATTACCGCGGCAACCTTTTCGGGTTCGCCGGTAAAGCGAACGCCGTTGTGACACCAATTAGCCATAATTTTAAGTTAGTTTAAAGGTTACTTTTGAGCTGGTCTAAAAATGTCAGGACCTGAATCGGCTTACCTGTTCTTAAGCGCGGGCGCAGTCCGAAGGCTTCCTGAAATGCATGCAGGCTTAGCCGGTCAGCATCAAAAACCCGCTGTTCAGTATGATGCCGGATGATAACCTTGTTATTTTCAAGATACACTTTTATCGGAAAATTCTTAATTCCAGCGGCCAGCTTGATGGCGGTTATTTGATCGATCATTTGACAGCCGAAAACCAGCGTGAACTTTCTCCCTGGATAGGTTTTCCTGATCCAGGCGACTTGTTCTGCTTGTAGTTTATTGCCAATGGCGACAAATGCCAGCTGTTCTAATTTTGGGTAGCGGTGCCTGTTGATACTAATAAAGGCAATTGCTTCCATCGCGGAATAGGTAATGACGATATGGTTTGCCAGTTCAGCACCTGCAACCCAAAGGTTTTGGGTGGTGGGTACCCGGTGCAGCCCTTCGCCAAATTCCTCCACATCATCGCCATAGTTGAAGATCAGCTCAGTCGAAAGACCAAAAAGGGCCTGGATCTCCGGCGAAATGCCAAGCCTTTTTAATACTTCATTCATCGCCCTGCAGTCCGGCTGCGGCTGTTAAATTCAACCTCCGGTATAAAGGCGCGCTGGTTTTCGACATCCTTCAAAGCCTGATGGTAACCGGGGCTCAATTTTGCAGCGTCCTTTTCGTCACGCTTTTTATTAAACAAGGCGTTCAGGCCTTTGTAGAGTACATAAGACAAGCCTCCATCCATCAGGATCGAGGCGACAAGCGCCAGTTTATTGGCGCGGATACCGTGATGATCTACAGCGGAGTAGCTGAACTTCGTGCCATCGGCGATTTCAACCTCCCGGCCTTTGCGGTAATTTTCCTTTTGGGCGGCGGTGAGAAATTCATTGTTAACCATATCCGGTGCCAGGATCTTTTCCGTATCGGACACGATAAACTCCTTGGTTTCCGCATCGTATTCGATCAGCATTTCGGTTTTATTGCCGTGGTTATCCTTGGTGATCTTCAGGAGATTGGCCACCTCGCCTTTCTGCAATTTTTCGGCCTCGTTCTCGTCCAGAAATTCAGGCCTTTGGGCCTTACGGTAGATCGGGTGGATCAGCAGGTCCATTTTACCCTCGTCAGTATGCTGCAGTGAAACTTTAGCATTAAGCGACTTGATCTTGATGTTTTCGGCTTCGAGGTTTTGTAACTCCAACAAACCGGTACGGCGGCCTGAAAGCAGCGCGTTTAGGTCATCGACATTTAACAAGAGCTGGCCACCTGCGGCCAGCCCGATGGTTTCCATATCCTTGATCGGAAGCTCATCTTCATGGAAATTAACCAGGTTCATTTTAACGTCCTATTTTATGGGTGTTTTCCTGTTCCTCTACCAACTCGTTTTCCTGCTCCTCGCCAATCTCCTGTTCACGCGGATTATATTTGGCTTCGAGCAGGGACTTGTAAAGGCCGTAATTGGGCTGCAATACCTTGCGGTTGCCGTCAGCGTCCTCGACTTTAACGCTTTTATTTTTTGTTTCCAATACCTTGTAAGTGGTATCCAAATAGGCGATCTCATCGCCTACCCTAAAACCCTGCTGTTCGGCACCTTGCTTTTGCTCCCGTTTCTGGTTATTGCCCAATAACAGGTTGGCGATCTTTTGGGCATCCCTGGAAACCTTGGTGATCTCAAAGGGCTCGTCTTTTAATATTTTGACGAAATTGCTCATATAGGTAGCATGCTGCCCGAAATTATGGCCGATCTTCAGATCACCACCGATCAGGATAGCTGCCACGGCAGCGCGCATTTCCTCGCGGGAATAATCCAGAGATCCGAACTTGCCCTCCATCGGCCGTTTCAGGCGGCTTTCATGGCCTGTCCAGTGGGCCAGCTGGTGGATGGCTGCCTGGTAGTATTTGGTTTCATTTTCAAAGGATTCCATTTCCGGCAGGAAGATCGCGTCCCGGTGTTTGTCATAATAAGCTTCCTGGCCGCCATGGATAATGACCGCTTTGCTGTCCTCGATAAGTTTAGCCGCCCGCTCTATTGGCGATAAGGTTTGGCCCTCGTTCTGTTTGGCAAGAAATTCATCCAGTGGCATAATATCCTTCAGCTGTTCGGCATTAAACAAAAAGGCCTGGCTGCGTTGCGGCTTTTCAAACTCCACCGTTTTGGTTTGTGTGACGCCGGCTCCATCCTTGATGCGCTGGCCGTCAGCGGTGCGGATCGCCTGGATATCGCTGGTTTTGGGAAACTCAATCATAGTGCCCTTTTCGTCCTTCTTAACCCAGTTGCCGGCATAGCGGGCGGCATCGGCCGACATCCAGCGCGGATCGTCATGGCGCTGCATCCCAAGGATCAGCGCGTTCATGGCACTGTAGCTTTTGCCTGTGGTGGGGTTGATCGGTTTAACAAAGGCTGGCTGGCCGTTGTCTTTTACAGGTTTTTGAAATAAGGAGTTACCCTCCCTGATCTCCGCTGCCAGCTTATCTGAAAGCTGTGCGGGAAGTGCTTTGAAGTTTTTGCTCATTTTCGTTTTTAATTAGCAGTTGGTATAAAAATTTAATTGGATTGATATATTGATGGCGGTAACGGATACCGAAGTGCAGGTGCTCCCCGGTTACCCTGCCGGTCGCGCCGGTGATGCCAATGGCTTCGCCAGCTGTTACGCTGTCTTGCACACCTACCAGAATTTTCCTGAGGTGGCCGTAAACAGATTCAACCTCGCCATGTGAAAGACAGATATTGATGCCTAACCGGTCATCGTACCCGGCGGATCTGACCACACCGTTTAGAATTGCAAATACCGTGTCCGAACGCGCCCTAAAATCAAGGCCTTCATGCATGGCGTATTTGCCCGTGACCGGGTGGATACGGTAACCGTAATCACTGTTGATCTTCAGTTTTTTCAGCGGGAGGCAGACCAGGCAAACGCTGATCAGCCAGTTCACCGGCCGTAGGATTGAACCAGCTCCATTTTTTGTGCCGGGCTGATTGGTTCCAATACCCGTTCCTGAACCCCGGGATGATCTTTGGCAATAGCCATCGCGGAATACAGGGATTGGCTTGTACCCCTGTCCTGTAAGAGCATGATCTTGTACATTGCCTTGAAATCATCAACGGACATCGAAGAGCCATTATTGGTCAGGTCATTAATTACCTCTTGTTTATCCTTTAGCATTAAAACCTGGTGGGCGGGATAAAATGCTTCGTTTCCTTCGGGGAAGCGCACATAGTTTTCATTTCTTGAAAAGGGCAGCGTCAGAACGCCTATTTGCCCCCGTTTCTCATCGGTGCCGTTCTCCATATCCGGCTGAACCAAAACGATGGTTCCAGTTAAATTTTTGTTGTCCATGATATTTTTTGTTTAAGATTTTACCTGCCTATTTTTCGCGCCGGGTCAAGGTCTACGGCTTCATTCAGCCGGACGGTGGCCCAGCGGTGTAGTTCGGGATCATCCTGTAATAGCTCAAAGGCTTTCTTTAGCTGTTTTGCTGATCCGGTATTTTGCAACCAGGCGATGGCCTGCAGATTTTGAGGTACGGGTTGCCATAAGGCTTGATTTCTATTTTCGGCCAATGCTTTCAATTCCTCCGGTGGTTTAAGGATGAACAAGGTTTTTGAACTAAAACAGAGTTCTTCTCCATCGTCAAAACCTACCAAAATTTCATCCCGGCTGTAGTCGGCAAATTCGATGAGCCCAAGCTTACCGGCATAGTCAGAAGTCCAGAGAACCGGACTCACCATGACCATTAAGCCGGTGGTTTCTTCCGCTTTGATCATAATACTTTTAAATATTTGGTAAAACTGGAGCTACCTTTTCACCCCATTTTGCTGGCTCAATCCGAGGAAACTGTCTAAGCCCATCGTTGCGGCATCGCGGATGCCATTGTTTTTCTGAACCAGCTCCAGCGCGGCACGGGTATGTTTTTCCGTGCCATGTAATTGTAGCAAAACAATATTTTTGAGGTCCTTAAAGTCCCTGGTGGAAAGTTTCCCAAAGTTCTGATCGATATACTCGTAAAGCTGTTCAGGGTCTTTTAACATGAGTAAAGCATCCGCGCCATAAAACCCCACCTCGGAATCATCGAAACCAATATAAAATTCATCCGTATTCAAAATGGCGGCTGTTATAAAACCGATCTCGCTTTGTTTGTTTGCCGGGTCATTTGTCAGTTCAGGATGTACCAGCACATAGGCGGGCAGCTGTACCTCGTTGGGATCTTCGTTCATTTCTTCATCGTTGCTTTTACAGGTGTGGTTGAGGTTTGCGGTTTAAAGGATATTACCATTTCCTGGATCTGCTGGCTGATGAGGTTAAAGTTCTGCCGAAGCCTATCTTCCTGTTTGCCGCCAAAATCATAATAAACCGGCAGCGGCTTATAGCCTTTTTCCTCATGTTTGATCGCCTCCATGTTCAGGTTTATCCGGCAATTGATGGCAGAGGTATCAAACTGTCCGGTAAACTTTTCCCGGGCATCAGCGGCGATGACACCTACCAATTCGCCAGAGTTCAGCGAAGCAATTTTTCCGGCCGGAATCAGTACCTCCAGTTTTTCATTAAGCGAGGTGGAGGTTTTATTGCGGTCGATGGACAGTCCCTCGCCGATCTGCTTGGATTTGCCAAACAGCCTTTCCAGCCATTCCAAAGTTTCCTTGTTCCTGACCGAGCCGGATAATACATTACCCACTACGGCAGTGATGGTCGCCGCCGTATCCTTACCGTATTGCTGGTTAAATTGCGGCAATTCCTGAAGCCCCATGAGCACCGCCACCTTATTGGACCTGGCAGTTGCTATCAGGTTTTCCACCCGGTGGACGAATAAAGTTGGCACCTCATCCACGATCAGCGCCGATGGCAAATTGCCTTTGGTATTGATCAGCTTGGTCAGCCGGTTAATGATAATGGAATAGCAGGCCGAATTGATGTTTTGGGTGTTGGGATCATTGGCCAATACCAGCATGCCGGGGTTTTCCCTGTCAGATATTTTCAGGTCGAAATCATTGCCGGAGAAAACCCAATAAGTTTCCTTGGTGGCCAAACGGCTGATAAATATCTTTAAGGTACCGATCTGCCCCTCTAATTGGTCGGTTGCTTTCGCATTGTAAGCCGTCATGAACGGCGACAATAACGACCGCAGTTCGGGTTCAGAGGTCAGCGCATTAAAAATATCCTCGTAGGAATGGTTCAGCAACGCCAGTACATGCGGAAAACTGGAATAAATACCGCCTTTATACTTGCTCATGAAATAGACACACGATGCCAGGAAGTTAATGGCAGACTGCGTAAAGAACTGGTCGCTGCCGCCTGAGCGGTCTCCTTTTTTCAAAGCCTCCACCAATGCTTCCGCCGTTTCAGCCGCATCTGCCAGCGATTTGATATAGTCCGCTTTCCAGGGGTTGATACGGCGGCTCTTCTCAATATCATTCAGGTTGATGACATGAAAGGCGAAACCTTTTAGCTTGCCGCTCTGCTTGGCCAGCAAATAATGGTAATAAGCGATTTGGCCGAGGTCGGGAAACTTGAAATCATAAAGGCAAACCGCAAATTCCTTGGCAATTAATTGCCGGATAAAAGGGTTGACGACTGAAAAGCTCTTGCCGCTTCCCGGTGTACCGATCACCATCGTGCCTCGGAAAACATTGCAGATATTGACCCAGCCATTCCAGACCTTGCCCTTATAATAAAAGAGCATCGGTATGTTTACCGAGTAAGGCGTTTCCAGTTTTTTAACCGGCTGCATAAAGCTTTCCGCTTCCGTATTCCATTTATCCTTACCAAGGCCGGAGCGGATAAACTTGGAGATATTGTCCATAGACAAACTCACCAGGATAGCCCCTATAAAGGAGCAGGCCATGTAAAGCAGGTTATACCAGCTCGTATAGGCAAACGCCAACGGGGAGGCACGACCCGCAAAAACAATGCAGCCAAAAAATAATAACAGACCGAGTGCAAGCGGGTAGACGATATGTTTTTTAGGGTCGAGGTCTGTTTTCTTTTTTGCCAGCGTACCGATACTAACCAGGCAGATGAGGCCAAACGTTGCAAGCTTGCTGTAGACCAGGCTGGAATAAATAATTAAACGGCCGATTCGGTCAAGCGGAGTAAAAAAAATGCCCCAGAAAGGGGCATCTTGGTAAATAAATATGGCCGCTTCTAATCCGATGGAAAGGTATATGAGGCATTGCAAGAAGCCGTGAAGCTTTTGTTGCTCTCTGGTTTCTTCCATAATAAACGTATTGAAATAAAAAAGCCACCGGATGCTTCGGGTGGCTTGAAGAAATTAGCGGCGTTTGATCACAGTAGGCACAACTTCCAATTCAGGTTCGTCCACTTTCGGGGTTTCGTCTTTGAACAATTTCTCTGCCTGCGCCGTCTTTTCGTTTTCAGCGATTTTTTGGCTGATCTTCTGATCAAGCAAATCCCGCTCTCTTTTCAAAGAGGCCAATTCATACTCTTGTTCAAAAGGTCTTTGAGTAAGTTCCTGAACTTCGGGGATTTGGGTATCGATCTCGGCTAACTCCTTTTCATACCGTTCTGCCATACCCACCACCCGGTGAATGGCATCCAAAAAATAACGCGCCGCCAGCTTGGGGTTATCAATATTCGGCGCGCCGCCGTTTTGGAGGTATTTAATACCTGTCGTGCGGCTTTCGGCATAAAGGGAGGTAACCTGTTCCAGGCGGCTTGAAAACTCCGTCTCCACGGTCTGTACTTTTCGTCGGATAAACAGATCGAAGCCGTATAGCTGGCCCAAATGCAATTCTGATTTACCTACCTCAGTAGGCTGCCAGCTTTTGTACATTTCGATCAGGTATTTACCGACAGCGGCCGCATCGGCCTGCGTTAGATCCTTCAGCTGGATCGGGTTTAATTTGGTTCCCTCTTCATCAAACTTTAACGCTTGTTTATAGGCCTTTTCGTCCTGGTGAACCAAACCAAGCGTGATACGGGTGCTTTGGCTTTTCTTTTCCAGATCTTCCAGGAGGTAGCGGCCACGAGAAACCTCCTTAAAGTGCGCTCCCTTATAGCCTTCCAGTTCCGCGATCTTTTTTTCCAGACGCGTTTTTTCCAGTAAGGAAGTATCACCGGATAAAATGGCGATGTATTCTGAAAAGCTCATACCGCTTTGCTCATCCATCGCGCCCTCGTCCAAAGTACGTACCGAAAGCTCGCTGTTTTTCATCTGGCTGATAAAGATCTGCTTGTTCTTTAACAGGTTGAATTTGTAGTTATCCAATGACTGTTCCACAGCGTAAATGAAATTGCGGACCTTATTGCCATAAAACATTTTGGCCAGCCAGTTGCCCTGCCTTGCGCCACGGCCGTCACGCTGCTCCAGCTCCGATGGCTTCCATGGAATATCCAGGTGGTGCATGGCAACGATGCGCTCCTGGACATTCAGGCCGGTACCGGCTTTTTCGGTGCTGCCTATCAGAATCCTGATCTCGCCAGCATTCATTTTTTTAAATAGTTCCTTGCGCTGCCGGTCAGTAGCCCAATCATGGATAAAAGTGATCTGGTTTGCCGGGACATTAAAATCCCGGACCAGCTTTTCCTTTAGGGCATCATAAACATTGAACTCATCGGTCTTTGGTGTGCCGATATCGCTGAAAATGATCTGCGTACCCTTATGCGTTGTGCTTTCATGATAAATTTCCGCTACATTCCTTGCACAGACATTCACTTTGTTACCAGGGTTGTCGCCATATTTTTCCGGGTTCACCAACCGCATATCCACCGCCATTTTTTTGGCATAGTTGGTGGCGATGAGCATCCGGCCCTTATCCTCCTGCTTGGTCAGAGGTGCCCGGCCGATAATGGTCCCATCGCCCGTTTTGGCGAATTGCATGAGCCGTTTGATAAAATCCTGCTGGTCGGGCGTAGGTTTGATATTGACCAGCGTTTCTTCTATTTCAGGCTTGTCAAGGTTGATATGCTTTGCGGTTTTGTAATCTGTGATCTGGTTATAAAACAACGCCAGCTCCGGCACTTTGATAAAATGGCGGAACCTTTCCTTAGCCCTGATCTCGTTGGTTACGGTAAACTCGAAATCAACTGTTTTACGGGCGTAGACCGCTGCCCAGGCATCGAAATTGGAAATACACTGCCTTTCCAGTTCCTTCGGCCGGAGGTACTTAAATATCAGGTACATTTCAGTCAGGCTGTTGGAGATCGGTGTACCAGATAAAAATGTGGCGCATAAGTCGCTGTCCATCCTTTCCTGCAAAGTGCGGATCGCAAAAAGCATATTGAGCGCCTTTTGGCTTCCGGCGAGGTTACCCAAACCTGCAACTTTCGTATGGCGGGTTGTGAACGTTAGGTTTTTGAACTTGTGGGACTCATCTATGAACAAATGATCAATGTTCATATCCCGGAAAGTAATACCGCTATCCTTGCGCTGGGTGATCCTGTCCATCACATCTTTCAGCTTGGCTTCCAGGTTTTCCTTCCTGATCTCCAAACCCTTCAGCATCTCTTTCGAGATTTCCTCGCCGGCATTCTGCACCGATTGCATGTCTAATTCGGTGTTATCCAGTTCCAATGAGAGTATCTGCCGTTGTATCTCGGGGTCCTGCGGTATTTTGCCAAACTGGTCATGCGTCAGGATTATACAATCCCAATTATTATTCTGTATCTCGTGAAAAATCCGCTTGCGCTTCGCCGGTTCAAAATCATTTTCCCCCGGCGCCAGTAATTTTGCTTTGGGGTAAGCCAGCCTGAACGTATCGGTGATCTGCTGCACATTCGCTTTGAGTGCGAGGATCATCGGTTTGTGTACGATGCCCAGCCGCTTCATTTCCATGGCTGAAATGATCATGGTAAGCGTTTTGCCTAAACCCACTTCATGGTCGATCAGCCCGCCGTTGTTTTGGATCAGCCGCCAGGCGGCGTTGGTTTGCGAACTGAAAAGCGAGGGGATTTTTAGCCCTTTAAGGTCAAGCCCCGGAAAGGTCAGGTGGCCGCCGTCATATTCACGTAGCGCATAGCAGTTATAGGTATCGTTATAGAGTTTTTCTAAAAACTGCTTGTCTTCGTTCGGCAATTCCAGCAACCATAGCAAATAACGCGCGCGAATATTATCGATCTTACGGTGCGCGTTTTGGATCGCCTCCGTGTCCGGCACCCTTACTTCCTCGCCATACTGGGTAATATGGTAAGTAAAATGCGGGCTGGTATTGAGCAGCGCATACTCGAGTAAGGTACGACCTGTAACCTTTGGGCTTTCTTTCGGGCTTATCGAAAATTCCTCGTTGGTAATGGTATTTCCCTTTTTACCATAGGAGATCCGGTAATCATCCACCGATGGCAGGTAAGTAATTTTTGTATCGAGCTTAAAAAGGTCAGTGGCGAACCGCTCATAATAGGCGACCGGCACCCAGCGTTCACCAAGATTAAAATCCAGCCTTTCAAATGGAATCCTTTCGGGCTGGACACGGCGAATGGCAGCCAGGCTCCGTGCGATCTGCAAATTTTGAGGCTGCTCTTCGGCCAGTTTTTCCGCGATGTTCAGCTTTTCGACAACATTCCCCGAAAGGTAATTGTCTGTGGTTTCCCATGCCTGTGTTTGCGGGTTTTGTAAAACCTGCTTTTCGAGTTGCAGGATCACCTCATCCTCTGTTAAACCGGTAACCTGCGAAATGATGCCGAGATCCACACGCCCGGTATCGTTCAGGCACCTGGCCAGCGCTTCGGCAGGGTCATCCGTTTTCAGCATTTCCTTTTGCTGAAAAAGCGGGCCATGAAAAATATCCGACCGGACGAACTTATCCTGTTCCTTGATTTCGAGCGAGGATATGATCTTAAAGCCTAAAGCAGGGTCATTGAGGATGCGGTTGCGGTTACTGTTTTTATTCAGTTCGCCGTACTTGGCCACGAACGCCTCGTAATAATGATTTAACGACTTCCGCAGTTCCGGGTGCTGGATGGCATACTCATTTTCATAAGCTGAAAGTTCAAGGTAGATATCACGCAGCGTGATATAATCCTCATAAAACAACAAATCCGGTTGCGGGTCAAAAGCCTCAAAGGAAGCCTCTGATTTTACCGGCTCACCGATGAGGCCAGCCTTTCCCCCGAAAATGACCAACGTGTCCTTTTCATAAAAAGGCTTCAGGCCTGTAAACGCTTTTGGCCGGTCGGGCATTAGCTTAAATGCCGGCTCCAAAGAGGCATCGCCCTCATAGCGGTAATCGTGCCCAAAAGATTTTAGCTTTACCGAAAGCGCATCCAGCTCTTGTCCAAGGGTAAGGCCCGTCATCCATTTGCCGGGAAACGAAATTTCCGAAAGGTTACTAAATAGCTTATAGAGGTATTTGTTATTTGCTTTTGCACGGGCCGTCAGCAAAACAATACTGTCATGGGCGGGCTTGTTGGTAGTGCGAATGGTACTGATCAGCCTTACGGTATCGGCATGGATAAATTGGCGGTCGAGATCGTCCAAATAAGCCAGGACCTTGTTATCCTGGTCAGCCGGCACCGGCGCATCAAAAAGGCCCAATTGTCCGAAACCAACGGTAGGTTTTTCTTCCTTTTTTTCAGGCTCGGGCACCGGCAAATAAGTAAACTGCTTGAGCTGTGCTTCCTTTTGTGTAAAGGAGATCGCTTCCCATTTGGCCCGGTCAAGGTTGGCCAGCCCGGATTTGAGCTGTTCCTTTAATAAAGGCCCGATATCTTCAACGTTCCCGTTTTGCCAGGCCACCCGTGAGGCCTTTCCTCTGGCGTTGGTTCCCTCGATGATCTCATCGGCATAGACAAGTTCATTTTTGTCTGCCAGCCAGGCATTCAGGTAATATTTACCTGCGGCGTTCTCTCTTTCCACTGTATCGATCAGCTGGCTTTCAGCCAAGGATAGGGTTTCCTTTGTATCATTTTTCTGAACCAATAGCAGGTGCATGCCTACTTCAACATTGGCGTTTTCCCGCATCAGGTTTGCTGGTAATACCGAAACGGAAAGCAGGTCGGCGGAGGTAAATAAATATTTACGCGCGGTAGCGTTGGAGGGATTGTTCAGAAATGCGTCGGTAATGATGTAAGCCAAAATCCCTCCGTCCTTTATTTTATCCAGCCCTTTGGCAAAGAAATAAGTATGAACTTTGGATGAGATCCCGCTTTTGTTGTATGCCGGGTCATGCACCGCGATTTTCCCAAACGGAATATTGCTGATGACAACATCGGACTGGCCCTTTTCAGCAGAAGAAGTTTCCTCCAGTTTTTTAACCTGTACCTCTACCGGTACCGGGTGAACCGAACATAGCGCGGTGAGCACCTTGCCGGTCAGAATATCCTTTTCTACCGCCTTCACCTGTTCCAGTGCACCAAAAGCCTTTATCGCTTCTTCAATGAATATGCCGGCACCGGCGCTCGGCTCATATAAGCGCTTGGGGATAATACCGCATTCAGACATTGCCGAATAAATCGCGGCCGGGATAAAATCAGGGGTATAGTAAGCCGTGGAGGAACTGCTTTTCAGAGAATCAACCGCAGCTTTGTAGGCTGCGGGGGCCAGTTTATCCTTTAGCAGACTATGCAGTTCCATAACCTGCGGGTAAAGCTTTTTATCAGCCATAGAAGCCCCAAATTTGTCCCATTCACTGGGATCGCCTGGCGGGAAAAGCACTGCTTTTAGGCCGCCAAAACCGGCATATTTTTTAAGCGTTTCCAGGTCGGCGGGAGATAGCGGCTGGCCGTTAAAGTCCAGCGCAATGCGGATAGCCGAAATGTTATCTGCCATCTTCCTTTGCGGGTTAAATGCCATTTACACCTCCTGTAAATAATCTGCTATGGTTCCGATCACTTCATATCTGAGAAAGCGGTCGTCCTCGTCCAGCCCCTTTACAAGTGGGGCGCATATTTCGAGGATATTAGTAAGCTCATAATGGAGAATTCCATGGTTGGAGAAACGCAGGTAGACCTTTAAAAATTCCTCTTCCAGCACGAGCTTGACATAATCGTAAGCTGTGGAATCTGTCATAAAAAAATGTATTGCGTTAATTGGTCAGTGTATCTGCATCCAGCAGATCCTGGTAAGTGATGGACAGGGTCAGGATACGGCCCGACAACTGCTTTTCGCTGAGCTCGGCATGGAACACCTTATTGCCAGGAAAGGTCATTTTTCTAAAGACAAAAATGTTCCGGTAGCTTTTTGAAAATGAGGACTGGTCAAACAGCACGAACTCCGGCTTAACTTCCACGGATTGGTTATTTGCCGCCTTGGTTACCTTTTTATCGTCCACCTTGAACCGCAGATCGGCGATGTCATATTTCAGGTTGGTTTTATTCTGATAGGAAATATCCAAAAAGATATAATCGCCAAGCGTGTAAACATGGTTTAAACGTCCTTTAATATCAAAGGCCTTTGCGGTTTCGATGCGTTTATCAGGGCATTTAGCTACCAAGTTCAGTGATAGCGCCCTTAACTGGTTTTGAGAAAGGCCAATGCCCGAGATATCAAGAGGCTTGGTGTCGGCGGGGATGATGTTAACCTCCGTGGGAACACCAGGGTAACCCGGCAACAGGCGATATTGTGCGACGAATTTTTCACCGGCAACGGTAACCACGGCACCAGGAAAGGTTTTAAGCGAATCCCGTAATTTCAGCCGGAGCACATTCTTAAGCGGGATGTCGCCGATCACCTCTTTGGTAGAAATATCCACGTATTGGATGGGTTCCGGTGAAATGAAATGAATGGTCAGGCTTTCAGGCAGGTAAACCACCGGTAATTTATCCTGCGCGTATAAGGCCGGCGCGATCAGCACCGACAGTAGGAATAATAACTTTTTCATGTAATTGGATTTTTTTAGAGTTTATCGTTTGTTATCGCTGCCCTGAAGGCTGTCGCTTTTTTGTTCATTTTGCAAGGCATCGGCGTCAATCAAATAGAGGTAGGAGTTATATTTTAGCTTTGCCTTATTCTTCCGGATCAGCCCTGCGATGGCAGATGAGGTGGATTGAAACATTTTGTCCAGAGAACTCATGATGAACTGGTTGTTGCCTGAGCTGCCATCGATGGTCACCCCCTGAATAGAGTTGTTGCCGAGTTCCTTTGTGAAATCGCGAAATGCGGATGAGGGCACATACAGGCCGGGCATTCCGTCCATATCGTAGATATCGAGTTTTACTGGAAGGATTTGGCCATCATATAAAATAGAAGTTACAGTGAGCGTAACCCGCTGCTCCGAAAAACCGGAGATCCGCGCAAAAAGGTAAGTGCCTTTTTTTACCAAATGATGGCCGGCCTTAATATCTTCCAGTAATTTGATCCTTAAACGGGAACCGGCATAACCGGTAACATTTTCGTCGATCACCGCGCTGATAAACGCTGCCTTTTTTTCGGGCATCACTGTATTAAAATCTCCTGATAGCGTCCCGGTTTTTTCAACCGTTAATTTTACTTCGCCTTCTTTTAGGCGGGTGGCTTTTTCTGCCAGCTGTTTCTTTCGCAGTTCTTCCTTGTAGGCGGGATCATTCGCCTTGTTAATGCTGTCCATGATGGCCATCTGTTGTTTAAAAACCTCCATGGGGTCTTTTTCGGCAGGCATTTTCACGGGAGGCTGCGAGACATTCCCCTGGCGGCGGCTCATTTCCTCGACGGCCTGAGCAACCTGGCGGTCATGGCCTAAACCATCCGAAACCCTGGGCTTAACCGAGCCGAACTTTAGCTGCATCGCGTGTTGAATGGAATCCAGCTTTCTTTTTTGCAAGTCCGAATAGTTATTATGGTAAAGCTGGGTTACCGAACTATCACCGGGTATTTTGTTCACCGCCGTGAGGCCGTCAGCCTCTTTGTAGGCATTGCGGTAAGCATCCAGTTTATCGGCCAGTTCCTTCTTGCGGACATCCGCTGAAACCTGACCCACAGTGCCTTTCAGCCCATCATTTACCGCTACAGCCTGTTTGGGTTTGGAAAAACCGCTTTGCCAGACATAAAAGAACAGGCACAAAAAAGGCAGCAAAATGACCGGCAGCACGTATTTGGGCTGTTTAAAATCAATTTTCATAAATTTATTTGAGTGTTTGGTGAGTCCTGGAAAGGCGCTCCAGCGCGCTATCCAATAAGAGGCTGTCCGTGCCGCTCAATTGTTTTTTGGCCGACAGACTATCAACTAAGTTTTTGAGGTGCAGGGTTTCCCGGATGTTTCCGGTAGCCTCAAGGATTTGGTTAAAACCATTGGAAACCGGATTTGGGTTCCTGACGGCGGTTACCTTGGCCTTATAAGGATGATGAAAAACCGTAAATGATAATACCATTGAAATGGCCATTAGCAAAACCATACACCCGAAAAAGAACCTGGGGTAGGATTTGACCAGCCTGCCAATTGAATTTCCGGCCAGGGTAAAATATGCCCCGAACTCTTTGCGCACCTCGCTATACAGCGTATCCCTGGGATCGCGGTTAGAATGTATTTTTCTCCACATCTTTGAGGTCTTTATTTTCGAGGGTTTTCCAGTTGGTAATGAGCGCGCCGTGCGGGTTATTGTCACTTCGCGGTATGTCCTTCAGGTAACCCTCGGTGATCAGTGATCGGATCACAGTTGAGCTGCGCCGGTCGATCTTCAGCTTGCCGTAATACCGGAAATAATGTTTAGGCACATCCAGTGAAATGGAATCGGTTTGCAGCGTCAGCACCGAACTGGATGAAAGAATGGAGTTGAAAAAACCATTCTCTTTAAGATTATTGTATTGCTGCATACCCGATTCGTCAACGAGGTACATAGCCTTTTTCATTTGGTACTCCATGTAATTATCGTCGGGGGTTAACGAAAAAAACAAGGAGTGGAACAGTTCAACATCGGCTTTATATTCGGCTGGCCGGTTCATCTGAACATCGGTTTGTTTTGCCTGTAAGGGGATGTTATTATCCAGTATATATATGCTTTTCTGCGCGTTGGATACCAGCTTGTAGGCATATAAGCAATTCATTCCTACGATAAGCAAGGAAGTGAACAGGCTACCCAGCGCCACAAAAGTTGCCAGCCGGACCTTGGCCTCAATATTTTTAATGATCATAAGAATTTAGTTTTAATAAAAAGGGCTGGCCCATACTTGGGTCAGCCCTGAAATCAAAAAGGAGAAAGAAAGAAGTAAAGAAAATTAAAAGAAGCTGCCAGTAGCTTTCCTGGCCATGCTGGCCACTGTGCCGGCGCTCCGGCCAAAGGTTGAGGTCGCCGAGCTGATACCTGAAGTGGAAATGATCCAGGTAGATATGCTGGGCACAGTGAACATACAGATTGCCCCGATCAGGAAAACGATGATGACGGTGCCGAAGGAAAGAATACCGTTACCGGCGAACCAGGCCATTTTTTCCAGGTTGGCGCTCAGCCCGTTCTCGCCTACGAGTTCCTTGTATTTGCTTATCTCGGAAGTCAGTGCATATTCCTGCATCAGCCCGCAGAGGTACATGATCAGGTAGGCAATGCCACTGTACAGGTTAACCGAAACAAAGCGGGCTACCCAGGTGCTGAAGCTATCCCGGAATGCCGGCAGGATACTGACAGCAACGGCAAACGGGCCGAGAATGATGAGTATGGTAGAATAAATGATCTGAATCATAAAGATGATGTAAACCGCCAGCCTCAGTATCCAAATCCCTAACAGCTCCAATAGTTGGGTAAACAGCAATTGCAAACTAACCGTCAGCCGGTTCTTCAATTCCAGCAAAGGGGCCACCACTGTGGAAATACCCTGCTTTACCGTACTGGTGACCGAATCCCAGGCCTGGCCGTACCAGGTATCGCTTTCCTTTTCGGCAACTTCAGTTTGTGCCTGGTAAGTGTAAAGGGAATTGGCTACTGCCAGCATCAAACTGGAACGGTTTAGGCGGAGGTTGTCTACCGTTGCCTGTTCGCTGTCAAACATTTGCTCTGTTTGGTTAGTAATGATATCCGTGGGAAAAGCGATCATTTTGACGAACACGCCCCACCATAATATGATCATCGCCAAACCGAATGGTCTTAACAAGGGCATGACCTCCAGTTGTTTATCACCGACCATCATTTCGTAGGATTTAATAGCGAAAAATATGATCATAAAGATTGCGGCCAGCGCCTTGGCATCGGTAATAAACAGGTCAAAATGCGTCCATACGGAATCTTTCAATCCCTTTAAGAATACCATTACGCCGGCTTCGTAAACACCGTCGCCCTGCAAAAATTGCAAGGTCTTGGTATTATCCGTATTCGTGGCTGTTTGAGCATATATAGCTGTAACACTGAAAAACAGCAATATCAATAGGGTTATTTTCTTTTTCATTGCAGGTGCTGTAAAACTTGGTTAGCGATCCGGATGTCCGTTTGCGGCGTCCAGCTGCTGACCGAAACTTGGTTGCTTTGCAACCTTTGCTGTTGAGCGGTCATATTTAAGGCGGCTTGCGCCGATGAGGTTCGTATTGCCCAAACCCCGGCCAGCCTGCGGTATTCCATCAGGTAGCGGTGGTAGGCCATGATCCGCGCGCCGCGATCCATGGTGGTTGTGTGGGCGGCCTGAACCCGTTCTTTGAGCATATCCAGTTCGTTCTTATACCAGTTGTACAGACCCTCGGAAACCAGTTTGGCGCTAACCTGCGGCGAAAGCCCGGCCAGGATGGTTGCGGCTGAATTATTAAGCACGGGTTTTAGTTCTTTACTGTAATAAAGCTGCCATAAAGGGTCAGCATCGGAGATCAAACCGGATTGATTGGCGATCTCTGATAAGGCCGTGTTGCGTACTGTATCTGATTGTAGCTTGTATTTGTTATCCGTGGTGTTCATCCCCGCGACCAAAGCCAGTCGCTGTGTTTGCGGGCCGGTCGCGCTGAGCGGCCGCAGGTCGGTCTTATGATAATTGGGATGAAACAGTCCCCAGGTAAGCCAGTAATAGGGATTTAAGCTCAAGAAACCGGCTTTTGGGGTAAACTTATTTTGATCCCATTGCAGGTAAACCATACGTTCCTGCTGGTAGCGAACACTTTGATCCTGTGCTAAGGCTTGGCCAAAACAATGATGGATCAGCGCCAGCCATATAAATGGCAGTGGAATTAAGAATTTTTTCATGATTAAGAATTTAATTGTAAGCGGTCATCATGGTTTGGCCAATGATTATCATTGGCGTAAATATTTAGCGTTTTGAATGATCTGGCTGACAATGCGGCTGTCCTGGCTGATATAGGTAGCAAAAGGATTCAGGGTTGCGATCACACCGCGTTCCTTCGCCCAATACATAGCTTTCCAGGCACCATAGGCCAAGCCGTCCAGTATTTGCAGTTGGGTGACCACCTTGCGTAAAAGCTGGTCGCGGGAATTGTAATCAGCCAGTACATTATCCCCCTCTTTCAGAATATAACCAGAAACATCGGTAACAAGGGCCAGCGATCTTTTTTGCATTTCAGCGGATATGTTTTCGGCAAAAACAAGCAGGTAAGGTTCACTTTTAGCCATATCCAGCGCCTGCCTGATGTAACCGGTCATATCAGCAATGATCACCGCCATGTTCTTTACGGCAAGCCCATCTTTTAAGGCGGAGTTAACGTTGGAAAGCCCCTCGTAGATCATGGTTTGTGCCAGTACCACCGAACCTACATTTGTGTTCAGGTTATTGATGTTGTTGTTGATCTTGCCGAGATATTGGTCGTGGGTTACCTCAGCGCTACTTCGGACGGCAGCGTTTTCAGTTACCACAACGAGGTGCTGGTAATCGATGACATATTCCTGCGCGCTGGCAACCCCAAAGCCAGCAATCAGCAAAATTATAATGATCAGGAATTTCATTTTAAGTATTTAGCGTTTTGGATAATATCCCTGCCGATAGACTTATCGGCATCAATAAAATTCTGGAACGGGTTTGCCGCCCGTAAGAGTGAAGCCAGGCTGGAGTACTGCATCATGCTCAGCATGTTGCCCGATAAGTCCTGGATCTTGCTGAGTTCAGAAATGACGTAATCAAAAAGTATTTTCCGGTCGGATGATTTCATTTGGTTGACATCGCCAAGCGATAGAGAGAGGCCGGTAACGTAGGCCACCAGACTTTTGGCCTGCGATGCAAATTGAAGCGCGGACTGGTAGCCGATGGCGATCAGGGCCGGGTTCTTTTGTACCAGCTGTACGATCTGGGTTTGGTTACTGACGATCCGGCTCACCATCGGGGTCGCATAGATCCCGATATCGGCCAGGTCAATTGCCGTTCCAAGGGTGTTATAGCGTTGCTGCAAGGTCCGGTACATCGCTTTCATCTTTTCAAGAAGCGTGAGATTAGCCTGCTCGTTAGCGGTGGCCAGTGCCTGTTGGTTTTTTGCCTTTACCTGCAGCTTGTTTTCGGATTCCGATTCATCCACCAGTTGATGGAGCGCCGGGATATCCAAAATACTTTGCTGGGCCAGCAATCTCCCGGTGAACATAACCGAAACTGCCAGGGTCAAGAATAGTATTTTCATAAAATTATTTTTTAAGGTTGCGATGGCATACATCCCAGCCGTGCCGGCGGGTGAAACCATAGACCTGAAGTTTATCGGCATATGGGAACCGGGCCTCGATCATGGCGTAGGCTTCGTCCGGTTTTTGATCCTTGCTTTTGACCTTCCCGGTAAATGGTTGGGCAAAGGCGTCTGTGAATTCAATTTTTGGCGGCTCTTTACCTTTATAATATACCATCAGGTATTCGGCCACCTGTTTGGTGGTCCCCAATTTCCATTTCGGCCGTAACCAGACATAATATTGATGATACTGGTAATCCAGCCGCTTCAAATAGTCCCTGCACTCTTCCGTAAATTTGTTAGGTACCCAAATAAAAACGACGTGTTCAGGCGCTGACATATTTAACAGGCAGTCCGCGATGAAGGCAAAGGCAACCTTGGCGTTCATCATTTTTCGCGGGATATTATCCATCAGCCACATCGCTGATCTTTTATAAGCCCTATAATGATCCCATGGCGGACAGACCATGAATACTTCGGTTCTCATTGTTTCAGGTATTTGGCATTGGTGAGCACATCATTGGCGATCCTTACATCCTGGTTTTGCCATTCCGCCCAGGGATTGAGCGAACGAAATATGCCGTTGATTTTTGCCCAGTACATGGAGCGGTTCATCCCGTAGGCGATACCGCGAAGGATGCGCATTTCATTGGCGATATGGTTAAGCAGTTTGCCGCGTTCGCCGGAATCCATGAGGTTATTACCCCCCTTGAGCACAAAAGCGCTGACATCTGCGGCGAGCCTGACCGAGCGTGTTTCAAAATCCCTGGCCCCCTGTTCTGCGAACAGCAGCAAAACCGGGTCTGACTTGGCTAAGTTGACGGAGGCCTCCACATCGTTGATGATATCAGACCCGCAATCCGCGATATCCTTTATGGTCGCCAGGTTATTGATGACGGATGCGACCTGGCTTAAACCTTGATAGATCTTGTTTTGCAGATTGTTTACAATAACCAGCTGGCTGCTCACGGCTAACTGGCCTTTTTGGATCAGGTCCAACTTATTATTGGTCGTATTGAGCTGGCCGTTGATCACCCCGGCATTTACGGCAATCGCGGCAGAAACCGCGGGGTCTACCACCAACTCCTGCGCAAAGGCGCTGTTCAGAGCCGTAACCAATAAGACGATCAGCGGCCATTTAAAGATTTGTGATTTCATGCAACCTGTTTTTGATTAACTTGTGAAATGAAGGCAGGCAAGGATTTGCCGCTTTCTTTAAAATCCCGTACAAAGGCTTCAAGGCCTTCAGGGTAAGAGCCATAGCGGCTGGTATAACTTTCGACCGCTGTTTTTTCCGGCTTTTCGGTTGTATAGGTTAAATACTGCTGAAGCGATACTTCCACGCCATAAACCTCGCCGACCGCCCCGCGCCGGATATACACTTCTTTAAAACGGCCACGGTTCTCCGTGTTATCCAGCTGATTGATGGTAAATATCTTCCGACGTTCCGTTTCATTGATGGATAGAAGGGCGGCGATCTCGTTATAATTATCCTTGAACTTGGTTTGGTCCAGCAGGCAAATGGTATCCGAGTTATTGACGATACTATCCTTCACCACAGCATTCCCCAAAATATCGCCCAGCTCCTGGGTAACCACGATGGCTTCGCCCCAAAACTTCCGGACGGTCTTGTATAAATAAAGCAGGTAACCCGCCATCAGTGGGCTGGCAATGGCCTTCCACGCTTCCTCCACTACCAGCGCCTTTCGCCGGTCTGAACGGTAGCGCATCTTCTGGATGAATACATCCATGATCGTGAGCGTCACGAGCGGGAACAAAGTTTTGTTCTCCTTTATGGAATCAATTTCATAGACTATGAAGCGCTCGGTGAACAGTGATTTATCGGTATCCTCGTTCAGTATCCTGGCAAATTCACCACCTTTGTAAAACTTTTTAAGTACATACCGGAACTCATCAAAATCAAAGACGATCTTTTCTTCCGATTTGATCTCCGGTATTTTTTCCAGGGCGAACTCGTAAAAGGTGTTAAAGTTTAATTCACCGCCATCTGCAAAGAATTGGCTGTAATAAGCCGAGATCACATTGGCAACCACATCGCGCTCCAAAGGACTAAAGGAACCTTCGGCACCTTTCCAGGTTACACCGATCAACGTACAGAGAAAATCCTTTTTTTCTATATTGTATTCCGCTTCCGTGATCCGGAAAGGGTTCATGGTGATAGGGTCTTTGTCCGTGTAAGTGATATATTTACCACGGTAGTAGGAACAGAGGCCTGAATATGAGTGGCCGGTATCAACGATCACCATATCCATATTATAGAGCATATACTGCTCGATCAGGGCGTTCATAAAAAAGCTTTTACCCGAACCGCTCGGCCCTAAAACAAACTTATTACGGTTATTGATCCTGCCGGTACGCATGGGAAGATCAGCCGGGTCGATACCAACAGGGATGCCCTGACGGTCGGTAAACCTGAGCAGGAAATCGGATGGCTCATCTTTAGGCAGAGACTCTTTAAAGAAAAAGCACACGGCGGCGTCACAGGTGGTCAAAAACCAATCGTAATCCTTAAGTTCCACGCCGTTGCCCGGCAAGGCAGAACGGTAAAGTTCCAGCTGGTTATAGGCGTTCCGGCTGGGGATAATTCCCAGTTGAAACAGGGAGCTTTCAATAAAATTGACCGCTTTCTGAATGGCCGCAATTGGCGCTGCCACCAAAATATTAAAGTGACAGGTGACCAGCATCTGGTTTTCACGGGCCACATCATTTAAGAGCTGATCGATATCCTCCACGCATAATTGGTTCGCGGGGTCGGGAATACCTGCATGTCGCTTCTTCTTTTGTTCCAGCTTGCGCAGGGTCGCTACCTGGCCGGGAATTTCAATGAGCTGGTTAAATACGATCACATCGACACCGGGAACCTTAAAAAGAAAAGAGAGAAAATCCACCGGGAAACCGCGCATGCTTTCCTTTTCATTCAGCTCGATATAAGCGCCAACATCTGGCGGCAGATCGATGCTGTCAATATTGACCAGGCTGATACTACGGACCGCTTTTTCACCGATCCTGATCTCCGTATCGGACGGCGCAAGGTTATTCAGCACGATATTGGGACGGCCAAAATCCATGCTGAGCATTTGCAGCACCAATTGGTTTAGCTCGCACTCACTGAGCACTTTCGGCGCGGGCAGGATATCGAGCACTTTGCCAACGGCCTGTTTGAAATCCCGCAGGATGCGGGCGTCATAAACATAAAAAGCGCCCTTTTTAACCTGGCGCGTTATCGTTAAATAAGTATTGACCTGCAGGCATTCCCGCCCGTCGAAATGGGCGTTGTATTGCTTTTGCAGGTATTCGCCTGCCGGGGGACTTTTGTAGGGTGCCCGGCTGATCACATCCTGCTTTTGCAAGAGGTAACCGTCGCCCAATATTTTAACGACATTGATCAGGAGGTGGTGGAACTCATCATAACCTGCCGGGTAGGCAGCATAACGGATAACGGGATTGACCATTTTTATGACCACCGAATATTCGCCATTGTTGCCGATGAGCATATCAAAATCATCTCCTTTATCCACCCCCGCATAGGGGATGTTAAACAAAGTTTTTACGGCCATATTGATTAAGGATGTAAATGTTGGTGGTGCGGCTTTTAGAATGCAGGCCGCCCTTTTGCTTTCCGGCGGTGAAGAGCAGACCGCCAACGGTAAAGCCGATAAGTACCATGGCACCGAGCCACATATTGACCAGGGAGATGGTTAAAGCGCCAAAGACAAGTCCGGCCAGAAGGGAGGCAATTCCCCAGTAAATGAATTTGCCTTTAAACCCTTTGAATATAAGGGGCCTTTGCAGCCCCTTATAAACAGGATACTTCCTGGCCATTATAAGCCGAAGAAAGCTTTGATCACCAGCGCGGAAACAACGAGAAAGACACATGATCCACCCCAACCCATTAATTCCTTGTTGATATCCTGGTCACCACTGTTCCATTTTGAATAGACACGGATGGCACCAACGATACCCACGATGCCGCCGATCACCAAAGTGATATTGGTTACCGGGTCAACATAAGTTTTCAGGGTCGAGGTTGCTGTGGTCAGGCCGTTAACGCCGTTTTGGGCGAATACCGGGACAGACAGGGCCAGCAGCAAAGCTGAAGCCCATAATTTTTTTGTTTTTGTAAACATTAATTTGGAGAAAAAATAAAGGCGGAGATCTTTTAAAGCCGGCCGGGAGGCGGCTGTTATGGTTGCGGGGCGTTCAGATCACGAACAACGTCCCGTTTAATTCACCCAATGGGAATTAGCGATTGTAAATGCGCCCAAAGGCGGCACATCAATAAAAAGATGGTAAGACAGGTATCTTTTAGTACTTCCGGGGAAGCAGGCAATAGCGGTCAACAGGTATTCAGATACCGAATAATGCCCTTAGAAACGGACCCGAAAGGATCATGAAAAAAGCAGCGAAAAACCAGGCGGCAACAGCGGCGTCCATGCGATCCTTACCCATTTGCCAGTTATGGTAAATTCGTAAACCGCCAAATGCACCGAAAATAAAGGCCAGCACCATGCAGCAGTCGAACGCCGAAAAGAATGTGGAAGAAAGGTCTTGCTGGGCCTGCTGCATTTCACTGATCCCCGGTTGTGCAGATGCGATTGCCGCTACGAGGCAAGCGGCAACGGTCAGTAAATACTTCATGTTTTAAAAACTAACGGCTTTGATGTACTCCACTGATTCTTCGCGGCAGAGGTTAAAAAGTTCTTTCAGGCGTACTCCGCCCGAATGCACGACCGATGAACCCTGGTCATGGTGGTCAACCAGGTCAGCATGGGACTGTACCGGCTCAATATGCTCTACAAAGGTCAGCTCATGCTGGCCATTTGTGGTAATGCCGCGTTTGCCGCGAAAGAAATCCCAGGTTAACAGTGCGGCGTAGTAAATGCTATAGATACCAAGTAGCCATAGCGTAAATTTTATCCAGGTCATAATTCTGTGTTTTGTAAATAATGTTTAATGATGGTTTTGAGTTCCGGGTTGGTCTCAAAAAGGTATTTAACCGCAAAGGCAACGAATTTGGTCATGTCTACGCCCGTCGCCATTTTGAATTTAGCCAGCAGATCAACCGTCTGCGCATCAAAGCGAACATGCACAACGTTTTTATGATCGCTGTTATCATAAGCGAACAATGACCTTAGTACAGTATCGTGTACCAGTATTGAATTTGTTGTCTTTTTGCCTTCAGCCGAAATTCGGGGTTGCGGCGCTGGCGTAACGTTTTGTTCATTGATTTTTTCCGATGCACAACGTTGGCATCGCCGGTCGCAAAGGATGAGCACGGTATAGTAGGCTGCATAAGAACAAAGCAGGCCGAGAACAAATTTAATGCGGTTCATAAGCTTGAGTTTTGAATGAATTTTTTGATGATGGTTTTGAGTTCGGGGTGTTCCTTAATAAAATGCTTGACCGAAAAAGCGACAAACTTGGTCGCGTCTATGCCTGTAACGATCTTAAACTGGTTCAGGAACTCAACTGTCTGTTTGTCAAAACGGAAATGCACCATAGTTTTATGGTCGCAATTATCATATTCGGCCAGGGCCTGCAAGATGGGCGGATCATTTGTAGTACCCTCCTTGTCCCTGGGTTTTTTAACGGGGACCGGATCTTGCCCGCCCGCAGGCTTCACCTCCGGCTTTGCCATTTTTTCGCGAAGCTGGTCAGCTAAAGATTTCATTTTTTCCATAAGCGGTCGGCAAATATTTCGTCAAAAACCGGGGTGATGATCCCATAAAGTGATAAGGGTGTTTGAAAGGTGGTAATGCGCTGAAAGTCGATACGGTCGGGGATTGCGCTGGTGATCCTGCCAAATTTGGATAGCTGTTCATTCACCTCGCTCATGATCTCAAATTTGACATTGGCTTTGATCCGGTTCGGGATAAATACCACATCTATTTTGGGATTTACTTTTTTTAAGACCACCGTAAATAACACGGTGGATTCAAAAGTAAATTCATCATAAGAGAAAGGACAAATAACCAGGTCGGCGGCTTCAAACACGGGTATCAGCCCGTCGTCATCCAGTTTGCCGGGGAGGTCGATCAGCACCACATCCTTTTTGTTTTTGGTGAGCACCGGTATCAGCATCGGAAAACTTTCCAGGTTGGCCGGTAAAACATCATAAGGCTCCTCGTTTTCCAGCACCTTTGCCTTTTCAAATTTCTGTGATATGGATTGCTGGTAATCCATATCCAAAATGGTGACCGGCCAGTCTTTATCCAGGCTCAGGTAGTTCCCTGACAGGACGGTGAGCGTACTTTTTCCAACGCCCCCTTTTTGGTTGCCATATAAACAGATCATAATTTTCATGGGTTATCCCTTAACGGGTGTTTGTTCTTGCTTTCTTTTGACGGCGGCGCTTCATCCCAAGCACTTGCTGGTCATCAACGTCATCAGCGATCATTACCGGCCTGATATGTACAGGTTCGGGGCTGTATTCTGAATAATAGGTGATCGAATCCTCGTTTAAATAATCATGAAGGGCCGTAACGGGCCTGTTTGAATTTTCATAGTTAAAATTCTCATCTGCCAGGTATTGCAGTTTTAAGATCTCGCTGCCTTTAAAAACCTGCTTGGAAGCGTGGTCAATTACCGTGTAGCCATACGGCTTTTTTCCATCGGCCGAGTGAAATACCAGGTCAATGTCGTACTGCCGTTGCATGCGTTTCACAAAATCCTGATCTGATTTGCAGTCCAGAAAAATGGATCTGAGCTCGGCTATTCTTGCCTTATCCGGCACATAACTGTTTAATTTTTTTTGCAGCCTTTGCTCGTTGTAATAGTCCCTGCCGAGATAGCCCTGGTTTTCAAGAATGAGATAAAACTGGGCCTTCGTGCTGAATTTGTATTGCATGGCAAAGGTGTAACCCAGCACCTTATCGATATTTCTGACGGCACGTACCTGCTCAAAATCACGGTCGATCTGCCTACCGTCTTTACCGACCCTGGTACTGACGATATGTACATGATTATTATCAGTATCCTTATGAAATACAATAAGGTAAGGCTGGTTACCATAGCCCATCTCCTTCAGCCACATGACGGCAGCTTTGGTTAATTCCTGTTTGTTATAGTTTCTGCCACGGGCGGATATGACCGCGTGAAACTGGGTGTTTTTGATCACCTTATTCTGGGCCGAAACCATCATCAGGTAATTGATCAGGTCCTGGGGGCGTGGATTGGATATGGCGTGCATCGCTCCAAAGTTGGCGATCAGCATCAGCTCGCCCGTATTGCGGTCCACCTTATCGGTATTGTACCTTACACCGGCAAAAGTCCGGCAGGCTTTTTCAATGATGTGGGCGATCATGAGGCAAGGATTTAAAAAGGATACCAGAAGAACCCTTTACCAACTGATCACCAGATCCCATGATCTGGTGATCTAAGGAGCAACCAATCTAAGGAGTTTACGAGCAATTAATCTTTGAGGCTACCTATCTTCCAATCGGATGATCCGGTGAGCAACTTATCTACCGATCTCGCGATCAGATAATCTACCTATCTGCAAAGAGACCTATCCGTTAATCAACCGATCTTTGAATCCTCCGATCTGCAAATCAAATAATCAACCGATCTTTAAATCTGTTTAGCTGACGATCTTTGTGGCTTAATTTCCCATCGCCCGGATGATCTTTCGCAGGGCAGCTTCCAATTGCTTTTGCACCAAAATATATTCCTTAAACAGCAAGTTGAACTCGCTTGCCACGGATGGATCTAACCGGCCCTTTAACCGAAGGGTATTGGCATACTTGGCCAACTGGTTAATATTATTTCCAACCCGTCCCATTTCTGCGCCGGCCGAATCCAGGTAACGGATCATTTCTTTGGAATTGACTACGGTTTTCTTCATATCGGTCAAAACCCGCATCCTGATCAGCTCGGTTTTGGTTTTACCGAGTTCCTGTTCCAGTTCGGCGATCTCCTTATATTCCTCATCGGTGAACCGGACATTAACCCACCGGGTCCGCTTCCCCTCTTTTAATTGAGGCCTGCCTGTTAGTTTTTTTAGATCACCCATGAAAAAATGAGTTGCGAATTTTTTTAACTCCCCCCTGGAAGGGCAAGTGACTTTTTGTGTAACAAAAAGACATCTTGCCGTTGCTAAAGCAACGGAAAATCCCATAAGCTATTTGGGTTTTTCAGCAATGAAAATGCAGCCTCAATCGTTAAATAAAAAACTGGGTACCGGCTCGGCTGCGATCCTCTCACGGGATATTTTAACAAAATCCACAGGTTTTATTTTATGGTGATTGGCTCCGTTGTTTCTCTCGATACCGATAAATTGCCGGCCTTCCCGGATGGCTGCGATCAGGAAAGAGCCATAGCCGCAGGCATTATCTAGCACCACTGCGCCTGGCAGGGTAAATGTCCGTATCAAATAGCGGCCGAGGTCCACCGGTTTTTGCGTTGGATGATAGGGACTCGTTTCCTCATGCTCACAGGTTTTGCAATAAAACCAATCGTCGGCTTCTTCCTCGTCAAAAAACAAAATATCAAACGGATAACGTTTACCGTCGCTGACGGCCTGTGATGGATTGTATTTCCCATAACATCCTGTGGTTTGTTCCTTGCGCCAGCCTTTTTTATAAGCCTGGCCTGGAATCATTTGGGGATGGTACACCGGTTGTTTATTATAAAAGATACAGATATCCTCATGCCGCCTAAGCGGCTGCTTTTTTGCATTCAGGAAGTTGGTGGACTTCGATTTTATCCAGATGATCTTGTATTTGAACCAAGCCGGATTACTAAGGATAACGGTCCCTGTAAATATCCCGGCTGCGATCAGGTCGATAACACCGTTAGACTTAACAATGCGTTGATAATGTTGCCATAATAAATTGAAGTCTATCGGTATATCCCAGGGATTTATGGTGGTGCCATAGGGCAGGTCGCATAACACCATGTCTATACATTGATCCGGCAAAGCCCGCATGACGTCCAGGCAATCTCCTTCAGTTACCTTGTTGAGGTAAGCGTCCAGCGATAAGAGCATAGGCCTTACCGTTTAAAAGGCACATGCACTCCGGAAAAAATATCAGGCCTCTTTTCCCTTACTTCAACGACAGGCTTTAGCTGCGCTTTAAGTTTATCATTGTAATCATTAAAACCCTCATAGACGGCGGATCGGTCGCTTGCATATGGCAAAGCCTTAATAAAATCCCGGCTTGCACTTTTACCCGCTTTATCACGGTCGAAATATATATCCAAACAGGAAAATGCTTTGGCTTTATTGATGCCCTGTTGTAAAAGGCTAAGGGTATTTAAAACGATAATGCTGTGGTCGGCCTCAGGGTTTTCGTAACGCCAGCTCAAAAAGTCGATAAAGCCCTCAAATACGGCCGCTTTTTTGGGATGGCCGGGTATCAGGGTGATGCCTTTATGGCCCATGCAGCCTTTAAAATATCGGTTGCGGACCTCCCATGAATTATTTTCATTGAGCCAGCCCGCAGCAAAATAATGCTTGCGGACATCATTTTCGTCTTCCACAAAATAATAAACCTCGCTGAGGTAGAATTTGGCGACATCGAATACACCGCGGCTTTTCAAATAATCCGTGATGGCCGGGTGTGCACCCAAAGGTTTAACTTTTTCAACTACATGTTGCACCTTGATAGGTTTGCGCGGCCGGTGAATTCTCGGCGCAGTTGATGTGATTGAGCAAACCTCCTGGATCTTTTTAACCACCTCGTTAAATCCGAGGTTTTTCCAGTAGGCCAGCCCAAAATCAATAATGTTGCCGCCTTTCCCTGCGCCATGATCAAACCATACCCCAAGTTCATCATTTACACTGAAAGATGGGTCAGTGTCGTCACTTCTCAGCATACTGATGTACATTTTTTCACGGCCCCGTTTGGGTACGGGCTGGTAGCCCAAACGGCTTAATAGATCTACCAAGGAGCCCTGTTCTTTGAGCTCCCTGGCCGTTAATAAATTTTCCATAAAATATTGAATTAGATAATTAGTGCGTATTTAATATTGTGAAAGGGAGTGCGGTCCGTTTGGCCATAATATGCCAGATAATTACGTTGTACCGGCAGCGGGTAACGATCCCGTTTAATTCAGTTCTGCCGGTATTTTTTCGGGACTACTCACGTCGGTTTCTACAAACCGGGCTCTACGCCTGCCAATGTGTTTTCAGTTATTCACCTTCACAAAATTTCCAGTTTCTGGGCCGGATAATGCTTTGTCCCCGCATGTCAAAGATCGATTGGATTAGTTTGCCTGCTCCAAATGATTTGTTAATCATGGAGGCAAAGCAAGCGGATATCGATATGCGGAAACAGGGAAAGGGGGTGAAAAAAACGTTTCACCCCCGGTGGATAAAAACAGAAAAACCCACTTCAATTTGATTTAAAGCGGGTTTTATTGAGTGCTACTAATTAATAATAAGGGATTTTTTTCTGTTAATTAGCGAATGGAATCGAAAATCGAGAGAACAGAAATTGAATAGCGTGAGGGGAGTCATTGATTTCAAGCTAAACGCGCTTAAAGTTATATATCACTAATAGAAGATGGCTATTATCTTTTACGCGCTGTCTTTAATAATTTATTCGAAAGGTAGGCAGTAAAATTTTCTCTATAACTTTCACCTACGGTAAATGATAGATTGTTGTCCATGCGAATCGTGTTGCCTTCGATGTAATTGATGCAATCCGTAGAAATAATAAAGGCCCTATGAAATTGTTTAAATTCATTCCGGGCACCCAACAATTCTAAAATATCTTTAATGGTCAGATAGGCGGTTAGAATTTTATTACTGGTCAGGTATATCTTCACATAATTATGTGAACTTTCAAAAGCTATAACCTCTTTATAACAAACCTTAACAATACGTAGGTCTTCCTCCTTGTTTTTAACCATGAAATAATCGTCCTCAATTGATAACTCAGGAATTTTAGGTTTTGAATCATTAGGAAACAACCTGGCTATGGTCGTAGAAAACTTAATAAAGGTGAATGGTTTTAGTAAGAAGGCGTCTCCTTCCACTTCATAAGCATCGAATGCGTATTTTGAGTGGGACGTAGTGAAAATTAATTTTTGAGTCTTAGAGCGCAAAGCTTTTGCAAGGTCAATTCCTGACAGGAAAGGCATATCAATATCCATGAAGATCAAATCTATTTTGTCATCATTGGAAACATTTTCTAAAGCATGGAGCGGGTTATTATAAATGGCAATGACGTTTAGTTTCGGTAATAGCTCGATGTATTTCAGAATCGAATCAACAGAAAATTGTTCATCATCAATAATAATGCAGTTCAACATATGATTTTAAGTTATGCCGATCAGAAAGTTCGCCCGTTGAGAAGGGCCGATACTTGTCTTAAGACAAAGTAAGTAATATTTTGTGTAATACGTAACTGTGCCTGAGTCGAACCATATCTGTCAGATTAGTACGGCCCTACTAATTTTTAAATTATAATGAACATGGTTTAATATATGAAAACAACTTTTTCACCAATTTAGCCGTATTAAGTTCATAACTGGGCTTTGTTATCCCAAAAGGCCTGTTTTCTACACAGAAAGGCGTGTTTTCTTATTTGGAAGCTCCTTTCTTAAAAATAATTAGAAAATTATTACTGCCGCTGCCTTCGCCAGGTTAATACCCCTAATAATTTATTTCTTTGATAGTCAAAATTGATTTTGCTTTACAAATAGCGTTATCACAATGTGTTACATTAAAATTCATGGGCTGGGTTACCTAATTTTTTATTATGAATATAAATACGTGTATAATTATTGATGACGAACCCTATGCAATTGAAGGACTCAAAGTCTATATCAATTCAATTCCGAATTTGTCGGTATTAAAAACCTATACAGACCCATTAGAAGCATTGATCGACCTGGTTAATTCAGATATGGTAGATCTTATTTTGCTCGACATCGATATGCCGAAAATAACTGGCATTGAACTGTCAAAGGAAATCAGGCAAAAAACGCGCAAGCTGGTATTTACCACTTCTTATACACAATATGGTTATTTGGCATTTGAAGCAGAAGCGGATGCCTATCTTCTAAAACCGTATACTCTCACAAAATTTGCCTCCACCATTTCAAAATTATTTCCGCCAAATGAAAAACACATAGTAGTGGAGAAAGTAATCGATAATTACTTCTTTGTAAAAAATAAAGATGAGCACTTAAAGATCGTAAAAATCAAATATGATGATGTGATCGCGGTGGAAAGCAAACAAAATTATGTGATGATCCATACTGTTTCCAAAAAAGTCCTTACCTACATGTCACTTACCGAGATCTCTAAAATTTTTACGCGGTTTAATAATTTTGAACAGTTTCAACGGAGTTTTATCATTAGTAAGGAGCATATCGATAACATCGACGGAAATACAATTAATATGGTAAATGGAATTCAGATAACAGTCGGAGAATATTACAGAAAAGATTTTACAACATTTTTATCAGAAAAGCTAATAAAGGCAAGGCGCAAAGAATGACACCCTGCCTCTTAGTAACTGATCATTTTTGTTTGTTGGAATGGTGTAGACCGGAAACAGTCATTGTCATTACCGTAGTTGTTGGGTCAGTACCAGTTGTGGTCGTTTCGCCGTTTAAAGGTTTCAGCGACTTGTAAACAAACAGTGTACTGTCGCTAATTTTAAAAAGTTTGTGTTTCATAAGTTTTATTTTTTATGAAACTTAGGGTGAATTGGGGGCCGGTTAAAAACCATTATACGCAATGGTATTTTTCCTATTTAGAAAGGGCATTTTAGATGATAGAAAATATTAAAAATTGGATCAACAAGTATAGACTACATCTTCTTGTGTGGGTGATATTCATCCTTTACGAATCTTTTTCAATCGGACTTGTTTTTCATGTTTTCGGTAATCCAATAACTTATGTCGTTCATTACATTATTATCATAGTTCTATTCTATCTTCATGCTCATGTGGCTTTACCATGGATATTGAAAAATAAAAATCATATTTTTTGGAGGCTCCCTACGGTTTTGTTTTCAGAAATTGGCGCATTTCTATTACTATCCTTCTATGCAGATCAATTGCTGATACTCAAACATATTTTACCCAACTCTCAACCATTAACCTTAAACTATGAATACAATTTGAGGACCCTTTTTAGGGAGTTATATATTATCGGGTATGCGACTGGCTATTATTACCTGATCACTTACACTATCGAGAAGAGAAAAACAAATGAACTTGAAAAACAACGGTTAAATGATATCATATACCGGCAGAAATCAGAACAGGAATTGACCAAAGCACAAAATGCTTTTTTAAAAGCCCAAATCAACCCCCATTTCCTATTTAACACTTTAGATTTCGTTTACCATAGTATTGTTGAATTATCACCTCCAGCGGCCGATGCTATTATTACTTTGGCTGAAATGATGCGCTACGCAATTGATTCTGATAAAATGGGTGAATTTATTCCTTTAAGTGATGAGATAGACCAGGTGGAAAACCTGTTATACTTAAATCAAATCAGGAAAAATCATAAATTACTTTTTGAACTGCAATACCAGGAAGAAGTCCGCCGATTTTATTTAATCCCTTTGGTCTTACTGACAATGGTAGAAAACATTTTTAAGCATGGTAATCTCACCGAAAAAAACCATGGCGCCATTGTCAAAATTTATAACCAAGATGGGATGCTTTTTATTGAAACTGATAATTTGATAAACAATCAACTAAGGCCCGGTGGAAACCATAAAGGATTAAGTAACACGGAACAAAGGTTAAAGTACGCTTACGGGGAAGACATCGTTTTTAGCTATAAAGCAACCGAATCAAATCATTTTATCGTTCGGCTGGGAATTCCTGCAGATTTGCTAACGCCGCCCGTTTCGCCTTTAAAAGCTTTACAAGGTATTGATAAATAATTGCCTCATGGCTTCTTTGATGGGAATCAAAAAGCCGGTTGATATGCATATGGAGCAGGTCCGCGATAATTTTCGTCCTTTGGTGCTCGGAATCACAATCATTTAATATATTCAGTAATACCTTTGTGTATGACGACGATATATCTGGAAGTGATTTGCCACCTGTATCACTAAGGGCCAGCTTATGATCTTGAAAAGATTGATTGATTTTCTTTAAACTTTGATGATCTAAACTAAATTCATTTTTAAAAGTATCTGCCATGTTTGTTGCAAAATCAATCTCCACATCTATGCTATTGAAGCACAACTTAAATAAATTTTGAAAAAGGTTTAAGGCTGTACTGTATAATTGGATAGTGGTACGTCTATTTGCCAATAATAATTTAACATTTAAACTATCTAAAAAGAAAAACTCTTCAACAAATTCTATTCTGCCTGCACCATATCTTTCAATTTCGCGGTAGTAGGTTTTTATTTGAATGTCCGAAATCAGACCGGTGTGAAAATCAGTTTCCAAAAACGAGTTCAGGTTTTTAACAATCTGATAACCAAACGAGCTGTCGACTAACTGAATTCGTAAACGCAGGTGGGGCTTAGGATCATCATATCGTATAAAAAACCATTTACTAATTTGTTCCTGTGAATCCTTTATAAATTCATCAATTTGGTTTAGCAAAATTTCGTTACTCCGGGATGGGTGGCAGTAAATTTCAAAATATAACCAATCACCCCCTGGTAAAATATTGCTTGGCGACGTTCTGGTTTTTTCATTTATCAAATAATTGCCTTTGTAAACCCTATCGCTATGGCCATAGTTCAAGATATATTCAGCGATGTAGGGCTTACCCGTTATATCTGAGACTTCTGACTTCTCTGTAAACAAAGCTTCTGAAATATAAATGTCACCGGATTGGTTTTGCCGGAAATAAGATAACAAGGCAATTAGGTCTGAATCTTCGTTAGGATTGAAACATAATTTCTGGTCGGATATTCCGGATTTTACATAAAAATTAATGGCTTGGTTTTGAAACCAGGCTTTTAGCTGCAATATGGCGTTTTTCGTATCGTCGCTATTCCAAAGCTTCTTTATGTTTTCAGGTATCAGCCACATTGCCGGCGAGACAATGATGTTCTTAAAGGTAACGCGTGGATAATGTACCAGGTTTGGGAAAAAGTGCTGAAAGTTAAAACTCAGGTCAGATTTAATACCTTGATGTTGCAGATCACAAAGGAAGCGATAAACCGATAAATCTGACCGACCATAGTTGTATGCTGATGGAATCCGGGGAATTAATCGCTTGTCGTATTTTTTTGACCAAAGGATAATTTCGGAATTTCGTATGGCTACCAATATATCATCTAAACAAAGTGTGGCTTCATGGCATGACCAGGTTAAGATCGGAAGTTCATAAGGGTATAACTGCTTCCGGCGATTTACATTGTCTACTTCCTTTTCCGCCTGGTAAGCAATATCGAAAAATATCAAATCAGGGTTTGCATCACCTTCTGAAGCAGAGATATGCTGTCCTGATAGCGTAAGCTCGGGGCTTGCCATCGTAAAACGGCCAGTTAGCGCATTAGCAGTGCAGCCGCCAATGCTTTCAATGACGGGCTTTTCGTTATACAGGCGCAACATCACACTAAGGCTATTAGGTAGCGCCTGGGCATCAATGTCCTTATCCTTCGTAAAATTATCGAGCTTGATTTCAGTCCCGGTGAGCATAGCATTCAATAGGAAATTGTGCAATTTGGTATAGCCAACCGTTGTATTTAAATCAGGTAAGCTTTTAGTTTTGTTGATTATCTCGATTAAATCCAAGTCTTCTACGGGATGAGCAAGATTTTTATATCCAACTCCCAATTCCGGGTCCATCGCAATAAGAAGCGGTATAGCAGATTGTTCAAATTTCTTTAAAAATGCGTTTTTGAAATCGCTCAGCGCCCCATTTTCTGCCGGTGGTAAATTAGCCTGCAAAAACCTAATCAAATTGGGAACATTCCTGACGCGGTTTAGATCAAAACCACCTGATTTGACTTTTCGCTCAGCAATCGTATAAGTAATTTGTGTCTTTTCTTCTTTAACATTTAGCCTTTTAAAGTAATCTTCACCAGTGATATTCGGCTGCCTGTCACATAATAGCAACTGAAGTGCGAGCATCTGTTCCAATAATATGTCAACATCCTTGATATCGAGTTCATGCTCCGCCTGCATTACGCTATATAGATCACGCTTCTGAATCCTATCAGTACAATTCTCCAGGATGGTATCAAGTTCCGGGAATGCCCTAACCGTGCCTATTTCAAAACAATCATTTTTAAACCGGATAAATCTAAGTTCACTCCTTACCCGATAGATGGATGAATTTATTGTAAACCATTCTGCGTTTTTGAAAACCTTTCGGAAATTATTAAAATGATCATCTTTTGCACGCCAATCTATTAAATCAAGTGTATCAAGATTTTGTTCCAACACCAAGTTAGAGCATCCGCCATTTTTCAAATAGATAGATGAAAATGCTGCAAATCGCCCAAATGGTGTGGCCCGGAATCTGGCCCTATTAAAATATTTCCATATTGAGTAGTTGATCTTCTTACCGGCTGTTTTTAATTGAGGATAATCAAGGTCTTTAATAATCTCAAATAGCTGAGGTGATGAATCGCGGATCATGGTTTTAAGCTCATCCCATTTTTCTTCCAGGTCGTCTTCAACGCTAAACACCGGTGTCCGGCAAAGTAATATGTCAAATGCCTTTAACTCCATCGTAAATTTATTATCAGAACCGCATTCTAGCGGGTGCTATATTTCACCAATTATTTCTTCAAAAGAATGGTTATTCTATGGTGAAATCCGTCATATCTTATAGATGGGCTTATTTTCGGGATAGAAGGGAGAAAATTCGGGCGATATAGTCCTTACCATTTGGTAAGCTGCATTTAAACAATAGTTAATTTTGTTTTGGTTTTATTCTATCAAAAATTTATCCCTTGTCAAGTGACAGCACAAGCTATTATTGATTATAAAGAGGGAAAATTCAGATCTGAATAAATTTTGCAGTTAACTAATACATCTATCTATGATAAAGGCTGAAGAGGTTGATAAGACGACGGTGATAACCATTTTGAGTAATTCATTTAAAGAAAATCAGAGCGTTAATTATATCGTCCGCAATAACAAAAATAGTTTTGAAAGGATAAAAGCGTTGATGGATTATTCTTTCGAGCTGTGTTCCATGTTTGGCGAAGTTTGGTTATCGGACGACAAAAAAGCTTGTGCTTTGGTATTATTTCCACAAGATAAAAGGACAACTGCAAAATCAATTTGGCTGGATATCAAGTTAATTTTCCAGGCAATTGGCATTTTCGGCATTACTAAAACCTTAAGAAGAGAGGCTCAAATTCATAAAATCCAACCCAAGGAGAAAATGGCTTATTTGTGGTTTATAGGGGTTGAACCTGACGCTCAACAAAAAGGCATAGGGAGCAAATTATTAAGGCAACTCACTTTACGGTTCACCGTTTTGAACTTACCGTTATACCTTGAGACCTCTACTCAAAAAAATATTCCCTGGTACCAATCATTTGGATTTGAAATATATAACCAAATCAATTTGGGTTATTCGCTGTACTTTTTACAACGACGACCAGGCAACTAATTCAGAATTATGCTGGTTTTAGGAACTCAAATTCATATTGTGACGGCCATTTTCATTGGGCTTGAAATTCTTATGTTCCTCTTCCAGTTAGCCAGTTATTTGTATTGGCCAAGAGATACTAATAGAGGCTGGTATTTATTGCTATTACTTTTAATGTTATTGTATAACATTACTGGCGGGCTTTTTCCTGACCCGAAAATAAAGATACCACTCAATATTCAGGAAATGATCGCTTATGGTACGGGGTTTCTTATGGCATCATATTTCCCATTCTATTTTTATAAAGGCTTTGAACTAAAGGCTCTCCGTTGGCATGCCTTATTTGGCGTTCCATTATTTCTGATTCTACCTTACGTAATATTTTTTGTCATCGTTTACGCCATCAATGGTCAATTAAATGTTGACATCCGTTTTGGTATGATCGTGCCCTTAATTTATGCCATTATCCTGCTTTGTGTAATTTTCAAAGCCATTCATCAAAAGTATGGTGCTAACCGAAATAAGCTAAATTATCTGGAAGAAATCGCGATGTGTTGCGCTGTTACCCCTTGGGCTGCATTAGCTTTTTTTGGAATAGTAGAAGAAAGCCAGCTAACAGAAGTATTGTGTACAAATACCGGAATTGTTATAATCACTGCGCTTTTTATTGCAAGGTCAGTTAGAATGGCAAGACAGGATTTTAATAATAAATTATTAACTTCTACCATAGATGGGATGAGCCCCGAAGAGTTTTTAGCAAACTGCATGCATTACGGCGTTACTCGAAGTGAAATACTGGTAATACAGAAAGTATACAAAGGCATGAAGAATAGTGAAATCGCGGAGGCCATGTTTATATCAGAGGAAACGGTAAAAAAGCATATTCAAAACATCTTTAAAAAGACCGCTGTAAAAAACCGGGCGGCATTAATCCATAAGCTACAAAATCATCGCAAATAATTAAATGTGGGGTATTGTCATAAAAGATACCACTATTTAGTTATGCCAAACCCCCGATTTGAGTATTTATGCTGCATAATTACCCTCATACCTTTGCCTTCAAAACCGGATGCAATGAAGCGATTCGAAGTAGTTGGACTAAATATTATGCAGATACATAGTTTATATGATGTGCTTTTTGCCATGAAGCCATTACCAGAACAAATGAGGAACGAATTAGACCAAAAGGAGTTTATACAGTATGTTGATCTAAAATTAGAATCCAGTCATTATGTACACCGCCAAATCTTATTAAACGCAGGCCAAATAGCAGAAAATATTTATTTCTTAGAAAGCGGATTTGCAAGGGGTTATTATTATAACCGGGAAAAGGGTAAGGAACAAACTGTATATCTCTGGGATGCCGCTTCTATCATAACCGAGCCGAACAGTTTTTTTAAAAGGGAAAAATCGGAACTACATATCGAGGTCATGCCGGGAAGTCGATTAAAGTCGATTTCACGCCAAAAACTAACAGAGGTATATGAAGAATTTCCATTTGCAGAGATATTTAATAAATGTCTTATACTCCAATACGTATCCTATCAAACCCAAAGAACAAACGATCTAATTGGACTATCCGGTTGGGAAAGATATCTTGAAATGCTTCGTAGGTATCCTCAAATAGAACAAAAGGTTTCAAAAGAGATTATCGCATCCTACTTGGGTATTACACCGCAGTCCCTGAGCCGATTACTTAAAGTTAATGGTCACCCGTAATCGAAGAAATTTATCATTTGGTAAATTTTTTTTGACCATTTGTTCAATCCTTTTTGAACAAAAGTTTACGCCTTTCTGGAATATACAGGACTACCTTTATCATACATTAATTTTCTATGAAATGGGAGTCGGGACGACAAATCGAATAACTTTTCTAACTATTTCCTTCCTTACAATTATCGCAAAATTGGGAATCGGAAACGTTCAAAGTTGTTTCTTTCAGAAAAACCGATTTGGGGATTATAAAACATTTTCACAAATGAATTCCTCTTGTTCCTCGAAACCGGCTTGCCAACCGATTATTCATAATCGGAGATTCGCCTTATTTACGGATGGCTCCAGGCGGATCATTTTACAAGAGTAAGATAGACTGTAGTAGTAGAACTTACTCGGGGCGCTCACCTAAGAGGCAAAAAGAAATTTAATGATGGCTCTATCTAAGAAGCATTATGCATGGAAGGTATGATGGCTAACAAAACAAAATTTCAAATATCAGAACTTACAAAAGAAAAAATAGTGATTGCAATCCGTTGGATATGTATGGCTTTGTTTGTCTATGCCGCGTATGCCAAAGTAGTAGATCACGAGCGGTTTTTAAAGGGCTTGACAAGAGTTCATATTATTAACGGCTATGCATATATTATTTCTATGGCTGTTCCGATAGTTGAAATTATTATAGCTATCTTATTACTTATCCCAAGAACTGCAAAAATCGGTTTATATTCTTTTACGGCTACAATGGCGGTATTTACAATATATATTATTAATGCATTGATTTGGGAGAAAAACTTGCCTTGTCTTTGTGGTGGTGCCATCGAAAAACTTAGCTGGACACAGCATATATGGTTAAATCTCGCATTCATATTAATTGCCATGTTAGCAATCCGGCTTTTAAATTTAGTTACATCTTCATTAAAAAATTAAGAAATGAAAAATTTTAAACAAATAGCTTTTGGCCTGATAGTAGGTGCAATGGCATTAGGATTTAGTGCGTTTACTTCAGCATCAAAAAACGCTATCAAAGTGACAAAAGATGCTAAAGGCCGCCTTTTATTTACAGCTTCGTATTATAACAAAACTGGTATCGCTGGCGATTCTAACGCTACTGACTTTGTTTACCGTAATACTGCTGGCCCATCATGTGCTTCAAATCCTTCAGATGAATGTACCGCTGAATGGACAACTTCAAATGCACCTGTAAATAACGCTGCACCCTCTGGCTCACCATCAAGGACTGGCAGTGCTACCACCGGCGATTATAACGGACATTAAAAATAGCACCTTTAAATAAAAATAGAGAGTGGGTAATAAATTTCACCCGCTCTCTATTTTTGTTTGCATGATGTGATAGGATTAATATTTATCACCATCCGAAAATACGAGCACGTCAATCTCCTTTACTTTCTTAATAAACTTTAAGCCATATTTGTCAAGAGCCTCGTTAATACTTTCCAAGTTATTCATATCACAACTCAATTCTAAATCCACATTCTCATTTATCCCACACTCATCTATAAAGGATATTTTACTGTCTTGAAAAAAATAACCTTTTAACAAGCCTGTAAAGTGACTTAGCGGCATATTATGTTGTATATACATATATCTGTCATGACTTTCTTTAGCAATTCCGCCTGTCGTTGAAAGTTCCATATGATTATTAACGCGTTTTAGGACTTGAGAGTTACTATCAATTCGTTTTTCTACGTGTACTTTAAAGCCCATAGGCTTAGAAAAAGATCGATCAAGATCTTCTCTTACGAGTTTCATTTTGGCTTTCCAGGTGATTCCTTTCGGATAAACCATTTCGTAACTCACGGAATAATTTTTTTCCCACTGATCCATTTCTTTTGTTCCGCTTTTTATGGATTTTGGCAAATAAATACTATCCAATAATTTCTGATTCCTAAACACAAACACATGATTTTTTTCTGAATTAAAAGCACCTTGAGTTGGTTCATCATAATAGCCTGCATTATAAGCCCAACGATAAAGATGTTCTATACTGACATTGTATGCAGTAAAATGGTCTTCATCAAAATATAACTGCCCCCATGCATTAGAAATATATTTTGTTGCAATAGAATATGATAAAATATTCGGTCGGGTTATTTTGTCGCTATCAGTTGGTGTGTCTTTTATGTTAAAGTTATTTTTCAGGACAAATAAATTGTGTTCCGCCGTTACCTTTAATTCCCGATACTGGATATCATTTCTATTTTCAAATGTCGGGGTTTGTCCTTTTAATACTGCATCAATGTTTTTAGCAGTTATTTCTTCGGCACCTGTGTTTGCTATTACCTTGCCGTTAGAATCTATCCAAACATAATATGGAATTTGAGAATATTTAAACAGCTCACTGAATAAGGTATCATTGACCACCGAAAAAGGTCTGATATGCCTTATTTTGTACATGTGGTTTAAAAAGCTAACTACTTTTTTTTCAGATTCTTTTGTAATCGGCAATACTTGAATTTTACCCGCAAACTGTTTTTCTAATGAATCCATTTTCGGAAACATGGCTACACATGGGGAACACCAGCTTGCCCAAAAATCCAAAATGAGCAATTTGCCTTTAAAATCAGAAATTTTAGCGCTTGTTGAAGTATAATTTACTATTTCTCTGAATGTTGCATCAGGGACATTTTCACCAACAAGTGTTTCGGTGGTCTGGGCTTTAACCGAAATGGGTGTTAGAAGCATTAAAATCAACATAAATATTAGCGATTTTAATACATCATAATTATGTTTTATCATAACGATATTGTTAAATTTAATTGATACTTACCTTGGATTTTGTTGTAGTCCAGCTTGAATTTCAATAGGGTCTAAGGGCAATACATACAGGGCCGAATTAGGGGCCAGAGAATAAGTTTTACCACTTACGGTTCTTGTTAGGGTCACCTGGAAACGAGAATCTTTATTTAACCTGCGTAAGTCCGGCCATCTTAAGTTCCTAAAGCAAAGTTCCTTTCTTCTTTCAGCTATTATTAGGACTAATGCTGCGTCAGCCGAAGCTGCCGTTTTATTGACATATGTACCCGTTTTCCAACGGGTTGACAATAGCGTATTAAGATCGTCCATAGCAGCTATGGTTTTTCCGGTTCTTGCATAAGCTTCCGCGCGGATCAGGTACATTTCGTCGGTAGCCAACCCACCAAAAAATGCATATGGGGCACCTGTGTAATTACCCCAATAAGTCATATTTCCATTAACATTTAGGAAAAAAATAGGTGCCCTTAAATCGTTGGCGTCATAAGACTTATAAAGAGTTGAATCGACAATAAGACTATATGTATCAAACGAAGCATATATACTTAATTGGGAATGGAAAATTACTTCCTTATTAAACTGAGCTATAGGTATGTAATCATTGGGATTTAACTGATTGTAATCCATCAATGCACTTTGTAAATGCAATGATGAATCCGCATAGGTTAGGGCTTTACTATAATTTCCCTGCGCTAAATAAACCCTCGCCAATAATCCAAAGACAGCTGGCTTGGAAGGGCGCGTAGGATATAATGGCGTTGCAGGTAACAGCGGAGCAGCCTGCAACAGATCATGTGTAATCAGGTCATAGGTTTGTTGCAGTGAGGAACGACTTACAGTAAGATTTACATTTGAAGATACTCTTAATGGTAATCCCAGGTCTGTAGTTGCTGATGTCGCGTCATAAGCCTTACAATATATCTGTGACAGATTATAAAAATCGAAACTTCGATAAAACAGTGCTGATCCCTTTACATTGTTATAGGCCGTCAAAGAGCCATCATCAGTTTTTAGCGTTGTAATTCCATCTAATACAACATTACTTTGCAAAATTCTGGCATACGCACTTATCCATTCGGACGATCCCTGGCCGTTATAAAAATCTGCTGTCGGAGCCCAAATATATGCGCTTTTCTCAGGCGCATATCTTAATCTTGTATAGTCGGCATCAGCTATATGATAATCCCCATCACCCACCATACTAAGACTTGGCTCATTTTGGTTCATCCCGGGAGAACCAATGGCATTATCCAATAGCGCCTGATAGTCCGAAACCGTTGTTGGCACCACTAAGGCTTTGTCTGGTTTGGCATTTAACCAGTCTTTTTTACATGCGCTACATAATATAATAGAAAACAGCATTACACTTAAGCAGCTTTTTTTTATTGACTTATTCATATCAATTCAATTTTGAGTGTTAAATAATTTTTCTGCCAATTCGTCCATTTAGTACGGATGTCCCGGCCATCTTTAAAAACTGCCCTTCAGCCCAAAGGAAATTGACCTCGGGTTGGGTATAGTACTAATATCGCCAGACGCTGGCACTGCGTCTGGATCGAGTCCCTTATGATTGGCGCGCCATATGATGCCAATGTTATTTGCATATATAAAGAGTTGTATGTTGTTGAAAGGCAGCCTGTGGAACATCGACCTATTTAAGTCATAGCTTAAACTAATGTCCTGAAGACGAACATGATCCCCTTTTTCGACAGTGGCTTCTGAAAACTGGTAAAAGTTATCACGCGCTTGCGTGGATGGATAAATAAGGGACGGTACGTTAGTAGTTTTTTCGTCTCCTGGTTTCATCCAACGCTTGTCAAAATCACGATTCACCCGCAGGAATGAACTTGAAGAAGTTATTTGGTAGTAATTAATTGTAGGCCTTCGGAAATAATAACCAAACTTATAATTGATTTGCACTGCGAGGCTAAAACCTTTATAGCTAAAGCGGTTATTGAAGCCACCAAAATAAGTCGGTCTTGCAGGGCCTGCATACACTAAATCGCTAAGCGGTGTTTTAGTCGTAATCGTTGCATAATCTTCGCTGGCAGTACCATTTACGATGCCAACCGGGTTACCTGTTTGCGCATTCAAGCCATCCCATTTATAGCTGTATATACCAAATACCGATTTACCCACAACCGGTACTGCGATACCCGCACCGGAACTTACCACAGTTGAAGTCAGAGGGTTCACATCATAGTGAGTAACCTTATCCGTTGCATGGCTAAACAGAAGAGTAGTTGACCATTTTAAACTGCCCTTTAAATTTTGTGAAGTCAATGATAAATCAAACCCTTTACCTATCATATCCGAGTAATTACCTTCGAGCGTTGTAATCCCACTGTTTTCAGGAAAAGTTTTGTAACCTAACAGGTCGGTTTCCTTTTTTAAATAATATTCCAGGCTGCCTGTTAAAACGTTGTTTTTAGTGCCAAAGTCAAGCGCCAAATTGGTAATCCCTGTTTTCTCCCAACGCAAGTCAGGGTTGCCAATATTAGAGATCGCGGCATAATTCAGATTCGTTAAGTATGTTGCCGTATTCGAATACCTGAATGTGGTGACTCCGGTTATTGCCTGGTCAAGATTGCCATTGTATCCGTAACTTGCTCGAAGCGCTAAAACGGGCAACCATTCCAGCGTATAGAAATTTTCTTTGGTTATATTCCATTTGGCTCCGGCAGACCACAGTGGAATGTTTTTTTGATTTGTTGCAACACCAAAATAATTTGTGCCATCTATTCTGGCGCTTCCCGAAAGTGTGTAGCGATCCATATACGTATAAGCGGCGTTAGCAAAGGATGATCGGATGCGGGATAATGTTCCGCCAATACCAAGGCCGCTATTTATAGATGTGCTGCCGGATGGATTGATTGGAAAGGACGTCGTTGGATCTACGTTGATGAATGTCGCCAGATCATCATTATAGCCATACAGGTTTGAATTATTGCTTTCAGCAGTGGTTTGTGATAGTTCATAACCAGCTATTGCACTTACGCTATGATTCGCCCATGTTCGGTTAAAGTTCAGCTGTCCGCGCACGTTATTGGTCACCATATTGGTGTTTGCCAAACTAAGAATACCACCTAAAGGGACATTATAGCCGGTAACTTGTCCGTTATTTAGAATTGAAAATTGATTAATGTAGTTGCGGGTGAAATAGGTTTGCTGACTTTGATAATCCCGATCTTGACTATTGCTTCTCTCATACTGATACTTTATTTCGCCGGTTAATCCGGGTATGAACGCATACTTCAAGCCGGTTGTAAGCCTTATATCCAAATCTTTGGTATTATCATTTGTTTTGCCTAATTCCTTTAATGGATAATAAGACCAATCTAAAAACCCGTTTATTGGTGCACTTTGAACGTAATTTTGACTATAATTAAAAGGTATTGCTAATGGATTGCCGCTTGCATCCGCTATTTGCGAATACGGGAAAACACGGCTGCTAAACTGACTTAAAGTATTATCTATGTTATTGTAATCCTGTACTATATTCAAGCCAGCGCTTAATTCAAGGTTTTTAGCCAGGTAAAAGGTATTTAAAGAATTAATCGTAATCCTTTGGTTTGTATTATCTTTTAAACTCGGCAAATTATTGTCATAGCCTGTTGAGAAGTAATAAGTGGCCTTATCTGATCCCCCGGAAAGCGTTAGCGCATACTGTTGGTTCGTGGCCTTTTGGTAAAAATATTTACTTAGCTGGTCATTTACATTTATCCCACGCAGCGCGTTTAATTGGGACGCTAAATCATTAGAAGATAAGCTGCCTGAGCGATTGGCAGCCAAAAGTGCCACAGCCGGTGAAATTACCGGGTAAGTACTTGTATTAATTAAGTTTGAATCATAATATCCTTTGCCGAACAGGTATTGCTCCAGACCAATATAAGAAGAAGCACCTAACTGGTTGGGATTGTAATTCAAATCTGGTTTATTAAAAACAGTTATATTGGCATTAAAACCGATTTTTAAACTTTGATTTAGTTTTCCCTTTTTTGTAGTAATAACGATAACACCATTACCAGCCCTTACACCCCAAATACTGGCGGACGCTGCGTCTTTCAACACAGTCACGCTCTCAACATCGTTAGGGTTAATATTTTTAATATCACCGCTGTATGGAAAATTATCCACCACAACTAATGGCTGGTCATTGGCAAATATCGTACTGCGTCCACGAATATTTATATCTATTCCATTCCTTGCCGCTGTAGTGTTCGCATTAAACAAAAGTCCGCTTGTAATGCCGTTCAATTTTGACACTACGTCAGGAGCTACTCTGGCCTCAAATTCTGCTTTAATCGGTTGAGAAAACGATCCCGTAGCCCGTTCTTTTGGAATATTCTGATACCCTGTAGACACTACAGATACCTCATTTAGCTGATTACTTCCATTTTCAAGCGAAATGGTTAGATATTTTGCATTGGTTACAACAATCTCTTTGGTTAAATACCCGACAAAAGAAATTTGTATGACAATACTATCAGCGACATTGCTTATTTCAAATTCGCCGTTGCTGTCAGTAGTTGCAAGCGCAGGTCCATCCTTAATTTTTATAGTGGCCCCAGGCAGCGGCGACCCATTAGCATCGGTAACCTTTCCCTTTATCGGGAACTTTTGTTTTTCTGTTTGCTTTTGCGAGGGAGGCCGGGAGCTTGTGTTATCGAATTTAACTACGATCTGGTCACCTATAATTTCGTAAGTCAATGTGAGCGGTGCTAACAAATCAGTCAGCACTTTACTTACCGGCTGATCTTTTACGTGAATAGTGACCAGATTTTTAAGGATGCCTTTGGCATTGCTGTATATAATACCAACGTGTATTTGTTTGGAAATTTGGTCAAGTGTTTCCTTTAAAGTTTTCTTTTCTATATCTATCGAAATCCGCTTGTCTAAGTCTTGCGACCGCGCAATTTCAGTTGCCAGGGCGCAATTCAAAAGGCAGGTAATGGCAACGGTTAATACGAATGATTTGTATCTTAATTCGGAGCGTAAATTTTTAAGCATAGTGTTTAATTAATAGGTTGAGAGAGAATATTTGATGTGTAATTCTAATCGAGGTTTTAGCGGCGGTGATTGTCGAATGAGCGACAAAAAGGGCAATACCATTCCCGTAAAGCAATTTTTCATTTTTTTTGCAGTTAAGTTTGTTCGTTAAAATTTGGTTAGGCGGCTACCTGAAACAGCAGTCCTTATTATCCTTTCTTATCCTATTTATCACTACATCCACCCTCTAATAAATATCCCTTGTCAGTTTGCCGGACGGTAGCACCGATAGCCGCAGCCAACTGGCTCAACACAATATTGATTGGCTTATTGGTGTCAAATTCACCGTAGCAAAGGCACGAGGCTGAATTATTTTCTAACTCAATTGACTGATTATAATAGCGCCGGAGGTCTGCAACGACTTCCGGAACTTGTATGCCGTCATAATTCAAAATACCGTCCCTTTTTTTAATTATGGGGGCAATCGTTGCAATTGCTTTGCTGACTAAAGTTGCCTGTGCATTGTTATAAACGACCTGATCTTTCGGCTTTAAAATGACTTCAGACAACATTACCTTTTTGACCGACAAAATGTAAACCTTTACGATGCCGGTAACTACTGTTACATTATAGATATTCTGCTTGCTGAAAGATTTAATATTAAAAGAAGTGCCGACAACTTGCGTCTGCATCCGTCCGCTATGAATAACGAAAGGATGTGCCTTATCCTTAGCAACTTCAAAAAAGGCTTCGCCATCCAGTTTTACCTCACGTAAATTACCTATTAACTGATCTTGGTATTCAAGAGAACTGGAGGGGCTTAGCCATACTTTGGTTCCGTCATACAATTGAAGTAGCTTGCGTTCACCAGGCTTGGTAGATGCAAACTTCATTGATTGCCGTTTATCGTTATTCCGGATATATCTACTTACAAGTAAAAACACAGAGGTGACAAGAACAAGCCAAATGGCTGCAATTTTCATCCAATTTTGTAAGACAAATTTTCTTTTAGAGTTATGTTTTAATTCCTGGTTATTTCGGTAAGTGATCTCCTTAATTATTATAGATTTCACCTTGTTAACGGCGGCGTCCGTTTTTTGCTCAATGTCCTCATCCTTATTTACAAATCCCAATTCTGCCTTTATAAGGGACCTCAGCACATATTCACTTTCCGCATCATTAAAATATAATAAAAGCTGCCTGATCTCGTCAGGAGAACATTTATCTTCAAGGTATTTTACGAAGAGATTGTAGAGTGGGAGGTGTTTATCCATGCCGTATTTTATCACAACATGCAGTGATGGAATATTTACTCTGCTCAGATTTTTGATTTTTAAGTAAATAAAATCATTTTAGGTTTCTTGTTGGAGTTGGGCTATTCAACAACCTACTTTTTATGTATCATTAATTGTCCAATTAAAAGAAGGACAGCTGAGTTTTTATTTAATAAGAAGTATTGTTTTACAGTTTTATTTGCTTTAACGATATGATCGCTAATCGTTGACGTTGATATTCCTAACTGATTACTTACTTCTTCATAGCTTTTGCCTTCTAATTTACAAAGTGTGTAAATATGTTTCCTTTGGGCGGGAAGTGTACCTATTGCTATTTGAAGCAGGTCAATATTTTCATCTGATATAATTGAATCTTCGTTTTTGGTATCATAATCGACATATGATATAATTAATTTCTCAATCAGCCGGTTATCCTTTGCAGTTTTACGGAAATACATATAAACCATATTTCCCGCGACTTTGTAAAGAAAAGATTGAAATGAACCTTCAAGCTTAATATTACTTCTGATTTCCCAAATCTTTAAAAATAGATCTTGCAATAATTCCTGAGCAATATCCTCATCTCTAACCAAACGAAGAATATTTCTATAAATAGATTTGCTAAACTGATCATATAAAATAGTAAAGGCATGCTCGCTTCCATTCTGAAGTTGCTTAAGAAGAAGAGTAATATCTTCCTTCGTAATTTCTTGTATGTGGATTTGTTTGCTCATTACCGTGGTTTAGTTAACCTCGGCAAATAGAAGCGTACCCCCCGAAGGGGCCAGGCCACTATTGATTAACACACGACAGACCGCGTAGGATCGGTAAAAAATGAAGCTCGAAAGTTTCATTTGATTATTGCCAAAGGCAATACTGGGAAGCTAAATCGCAAGTAGGCCTGGTATCTCCGTAAATTAATACAGAGAATATCCAGGCACTCACTTGTCCTCTATGCTTCCATTGAATTTCCTACGTTCGTGTGGTTAGCGAGGCTCTTGTGAGCACCTTAAATTACTTTGAATGGTGCCGCAAAAATATCTATTTCATTTACTTTTTATCATTGAACTCTTTTTTAAAAGTAAAGATATAAAAAATTACTTACACATGTGTAATTTATTGATTACGCATGTGTAAGTAATAAATTACTAAAAAAAATATTCTTCCGATTTTGTTAAATCATGACTAAGGAAGAAGATAGATTGGATTTTAGAGAACAGCAAAAAGAAAAAGATTTAGCTATTATTAAAGCTGCGTTTGAGAACGGGAAAATTGAAAAGATGAGCGATTTAGAAAAGCTTAGTCCTACAAAAATAGCGGCGCTTATGGGTATGAACCAAGGCCGCTATGGTTCAAAATTATTTGAACCTGATAAATTTACTCCTTCGGAAATTTTCCGGTTGGCAATTGTGTTAGATTTAGACGAGAGTTTCATAATGAAAGTCATTAAGAAGCAATTGATTAAGTCGGAACTTGAAAGAGTTAATAAAAACCGAATTAAATATTATTCCAGTAAGAGTAAACAAAAGTGATTGCAGGGCTTTAAAGGTAACTGCTAATTGCTATGTATTACATGGCAATTTGATTAGCGGTTAACAATTAATTCGAATTAATTACTGCAAAGGATAATCGTTCAATAACTCTATTGCTTTATCAATTTGTTCTTGTGTTAATTCGCTGGTACATTTTTCCTCAATAAGTCGATTTATCCGTTCCTCTCCATTGTCGTTGTGTTCAATAAGGTCAAAGACACATATCATTGCACCCGCTGTTAGCGTTGGGTCTAAGAAGCCAGCATTATTTAAAGCAATTACTCTTTCTGTCAGGCTTCTTTTTCCGAGTTTTTGTAATTGGTAATCTGCCAGATATCGTAATATAGCATCGTTTGACAAGTAGCCATTGATAAATTCGGGATAATCATTAACCAATTCTATTGCTTCTTTGATATGCTGTTCATTTAAATCCCTGGTGTAACCTTTCTCGATTAATGTGCTTATTCTGGACTCACCATCAGGAGCCTGTTCCACCAAGTCAAAGACGTGTATCATATCCGTAGCGGTCAGGTTTGTACGTAAAAAATGTCCAACGTAAATTCTAAGTACCATTTCATTAATGGATTGTCTCTCAGGGAGAGTTTGTTGATTTTGCATGTAGGAAAGATAAGAACTATAAAATTCCGAAAATTACGGGAAACCGTAAAATCCCAAATCATTTAATATAGCTTATGCTGCCTTTTAAATTCTCTAATTTTAATATCTAATTTTTGAGAAACAATGGAACAATACAGAGCCGATATTTGGCAATTTTATCAAGAAAGAAAAAGCTCAGGTGAGCTATCGTTAAACCTAAAACACCCAACTGCCGCTAAACTTCGCAATGAGTGTTTATTGCTTTTTAGAAAAGGGCTTGACAGGGCTGATTACAGAACGCTCCGGTCATTTTTGTGCAGGCCGGATAATGAGAAAATTTATGAATCAGCGATTAGGCAATTTGACCCTGATAAATTCAAACCCCTTAATAACTTCTTAAAAAAGGGTACCAATACCGATGAAAAAAATATAGAACTTTTAGCCTGGCTGATTGATTTCCGGCCCCGGCCTTATTCTAACTTCAGGATTACACCTCGCCACAGCACGGAAATTGTTTCGTGTTTAATGGTTGCAGACGAACAGCAAATTCGCAAAGAAGTTACGCTGGAATATCCGTCAGGGGTGAAATTGTTCGTAGACGCCTATGATTTTTCGTTGATAGCACAGCTTGTAAGGTTATAGCAATATTTACTGCAAATAGGTTGCGCCTTTATGTAAGGAATCACTGGATTTGGCAATAATGACAAAATAAGTTGAGTTGGTATCCACAAGCGTCAAGGCCGAATATCCCGGCTACCAGTTACCGACGCCAAATACTTTTATTGGCTTAGGATGTTCGAAATAATCAGGGAGTTATCATTAACCGGCCTTGACGCGGTGCAAACGGCATGTAAACACAAACAAAAATCCATATTTTTTTCCGCGGAATTCATTTAATTGGCATTCTTGTCATTAAATATACCCCTATTTAGCTACCTATTATCCCCGAACTAAGTATTTCATCTGCCTTGTCCTGCCAATAGTTTTGTATGGTTTTTATCAAATATTTAAATATTGGGAGACAACTATGAATATTATTGTAATGCAGTTGATCGCATTCGTGCGGAACTCTTTAAACCCACAAAAATTTATAGGTCAAAAATTATCACCAGAAGATTTCTATAAATGGAAAAATTATCTTGTAAAAGAAGTAGATTCTTTGAATATCCTTATTTCAGTTACTTCATTAAATGATTATGAGATTGAAAAAATAATCACGCAAATAGTTGATCTCAGCGACACAGTTAATTCCTATATTTTTCGACAATTTAAGTTAATCAGATCTCATGCCCAAGCCAAAAATATCAATGAGTACTATAACTTCACTCTTGATCAACTTGATGGCATAATACTTACATTGCATGTTCAATTTCCCGGACCTTCTGGAAAAGTAAAAATCTCGGATTCAAACCTCTACGAAACATTAAATGTCCTTAAAAAAGACTTTGATAAACTGTCCCAGCATCTACAGTTTTCAATGGTTGAAAAGGAATTAATAAATATTGTTCAAATGGGGGTATTAAAACTAATTCATAAAAAAAAGATAACTCGTAATGACAGCAATTATATTTCTGAAATTATTTCAACTCTGTTGCGAAATGAAAATTTAGATAACACCAAGCTTGCAGAACTATTGATAATCCATGATTTTGATACTTCTGAATTTTACAATTATTGCATTAAAAATTGGAAAATCAATTTGGAAGATATTCCTGGTTTGCATGAACAACAGGAGATGCTTCTTTTAGAAAAAGACAGGATTTTTGAACTTGAAAATACTTCACGCTGGTCAATGCCGAACAAAAAAAAGAGACTGTTTTTTGAATTAAATAATTTCCTTGATGAAAAAGCGATTACTGTAAAAAGGATGGTTAAATTGCGCAGAAGGTTTATACGGGATAATCAAAAATCAAAAGGTGGTTCACGGTTTCTTATTAATTTACCCGTTCCACAGTTTGGGCTTTTTCTACGGATGCAAATTGAAAAGGGAATATTGGCCAAAGAGAATTTAGGGGATTTGTTTAAGTTTTTTGCTACTCATTTCTATACGCCAAATGCAGAATATATTTCAGCAGATAGTTTACAGAAAAAATCAACTGACGTAGAGTTCGCGACTGCTCAAAAATTGAAGGGTCAGTTAATCGGCATGCTCAATTGGCTGAATACTAATTTTAATCTTTCAAATTATAACTAACAATTAACCACCGTAAAAGGCAATATTTGCTACCCAATTATTAGTAGAATGCTATCCTTTATAACAGCATTCTACTATTTAAAAAAACATATTATTGGAGATAAAGCAGTTAAAATGTAAATTCAGCGACTTATCCCAATTTACCGAAGCTTAATTATAACCAACCTATAAATGCCTGTTAACGCTAAAGAGATTAAAGTTGATGTTGTTTCTTTTAATCAGCTGTTCAATGGCAAAAAGTCGGTCATCATCCCGGAATACCAACGCCCCTATGAATGGGGTAAATCAAAAACTGCTGAATTATTAAGCGATCTGAAAGAGTATTTCCTCGACAGTGAACCGCAATCACCCTATTACATGGGCTCAGTGCTTTTTTATTACGATCAAAAAAATAAAAGATTCGAGATCATCGATGGACAGCAACGCATTACCACGCTGCTGATCTTAAAAAACATTATCCATAAATCAGTTGCAGAAAACGAGAACATCGTTTATAATTCGCATATGTCATTTGCCGCGATCCGGGAAACTACGGAGTACGCAAAAAGCGAAGAACCACTGCTGAAGCGCCTGGCTGCAAAGAACTTTTTAAACCAGCTTGAATTTACGGAGGTGATCACTTATTCACAAGATGATTCATTCGCCTTTTTTGATACCCAAAACAACCGTGGGGTTTCATTAGATGCAACTGATTTTTTAAAGGCTTATCATTTAAGGGAGATCACTTCGACCAAATTGCAGGAGGCCAACGCGGTTAAATGGGAAAGCGCGGCGGTAAAGTGGGAAGATGGTGATTTTCTAAATTTTCTGTTTAATAAAATACTTTTCAGGGCCAGGGCATGGAAAAGTAAGAATACACCTTTTGAAAATAAGGATGCCGTATTGGATGTGTTTCAAAAGAATACCATCAAGCCGGATCAGGACACGACCTACCCGCTCTTTTCAAACAACCAGAACAGGCGGGCAACCTACCGGACCTATAAGGAAGATGGCCAATTTACTACAGCGTTAAACGGGGAAAGGAAAACGGAACCGGCGCAATTCCCATTCAATCTGAGGCAGCCGGTTTACAAAGGCCTCAACTTCTTTCATTACACTGAAAAATACGCCGCCATCCACGAGCGCATCTTTGGAAGCAAGGAACCAAAATCAGGGGAACTCGCAGAAGTCCTTCATTTTTACAATGAAGTTTATAGCGATGACATGTCCATTTATTTGAGGCATCTTTTCAAGCTGGCTACCATCATGTATTATGATGTATTCGAGGAAAATCAGCTATTGAAATTCGCCTATCATCTCGATTATTTATTGGGTAGCATCAGGATCGGCAAATCCCTGGTCAAAAAGGAATCCGCGCAAAAATGCTTTACAGAACCTGATTACAATTTACTGGATATCATAGCCTATGCGTATGCTCCGGAAGAAGTCACCAGGTTTTTAAAGGAATTACCAAAGCTTGAAGATATTTACCAGCGCATTTATAAAAAGGAACAGGAATTGCCAAAGGAGGGCGTACAAACCAGGTACAGGGAGCGGGTGTTCAATTATTTTGAAAAAACAAAAAGGGAATTTAAATACCGTAAACAATGGTTAGATGAGTAATAGTGTTGCATCAGGGATTTTCTCGATAAACGATATTATAGCAACAGACACCATCTATAATATTCCAAGGTACCAGCGCTTATACGTCTGGACCAATGACCAAGTAACAACATTACTGGAAGACATCCAGCACGCCTGTTTTACCGAAAGGCCTTTATTTTATTTAGGGGGCGTGCTGATCGTACAAACGTCCGAAACCCTCCCGCACTTTGACCTGATCGACGGGCAGCAGCGTTTTACCACCTTATGGCTGCTCTGCCTTACGCTCGGGATGGAGTTGTCCGGTTTTTTGGAGGTTGAGGAAAAATCCCGACTGACATTTTCCATCAGGAAAGACGTTACACGTTACTTTGATGCCATCCGAAAAAATAAAGAATTTAAAGGAAAGTTAAACGGGCAATTGGAAGCCGGCAGCCTAACTAAGATCATCTACGCCAAAAACCTGATCAGGGGTTTTATTGCCACGGAATTTAAAGATCAACCTGAACGCCTCGAAAAATTCAGAAGCTATATCAGGCACCAGGTCAAACTAATCATCAGCACAGTCCCGGTAAAAACAGACCTGAACAAATTATTCGAGGTCATTAATAATCGTGGGTTGCAGTTACAACACCATGAAATTTTAAAGTCCTTTATCCTTTCAAAAATAACGAGCGATAAAAAGGTCAGGATTCGGTACGGCAAGATCTGGAACGCCTGCGCGGATATGACCGACTATGTAGAAAGAAATCTATATTATGAAGCCGGCCATAGCGTCGTTGATCTTTATAACCAGCACAATGGAAAGTTCGACTTTGGTAACCTGGTCAAATTGATGGATGGCAAAGATACGGTTGCATCCCCAATGACCCTTTCGGCAATCATTGATTCCCGGCCACCGAAGAATAACGAATTTAAAACGCCAAGGGAATTAGAGGAACACCCGGATACTAAAGATGATGAATACGAAAATATAAGAAGCATTCTGACCTTCCCGCAGTTGTTGCAGCATACGCTCCGTATCTATATGTTCAAATTGGGCAAAAAGGACATTGCCCAAATAATAGAGAAAGACCTACTGGTGAGTTTCACTACCTTCCTAAAGGATCTGACGGAAAAAGAAGCGCTGGCATTTATTGAATTACTTTTTGAGATCAGGGTACGTTTTGATAAGCATGTGATCAAATGGGTAACCACATCGCCGAATACGGAAACACACCTGATCAAGCCATTGCAAAAGCAAAGAAAAAAGGCCTATAGTCAAACCTTTTTCTTTCGCAGGGAGAAACCCTCCGGCAGTGATGCTTTTACATTGCTGCAAAGCATGCTCTACCATTCACAGCAAAAAACTACGCTGCACTGGCTGACCCCATTTCTTTATAAAATGCTGTCCACTGAAAACAGGGACGAACTGCTCATCTACCTGCAAAAGCTGGATAATGCGATGTTTTGTACCAAAGACCCTGACGAATTGATGAAACGGAGCTGGAAATACCTGGGCAAAGAAGTCAAGGTTGCCACGGAAAGTATCAACCTCGAAGATTTAAAAAAGTCTGACGGTACAGGTTTCTGGCATTATTGGTTCTATAAGTTGGAGTATGTATTATGGTTTATGGAACGACAGCAGCACCCTGACTGGCGAAATTTCAAGATGACCTCGAAAAATTCAATCGAACATGTTTCACCGCAAACCCAAAAACGACAGGATTTCAATACGGTAAGCAAGTCCTGTCTTGATACTTTTGGGAACCTAGCTTTAGTTACCCGCAATATCAATTCGGAATACGGGCATAACGAGTATAACGTCAAGCAGCGCCAATTCTTAAATAACAAAAAGGATAACCGGATAGATTCATTAAAGCTGGATTTGATCTATGCCAGCGATGAATGGAACGATGAACTGTGCAACGCACACAATTTAAAGATGCAGCAGGTGATGAAAGATTATGTCGAAAAATATAGCTGATCAAAGCCGTTCAAAATACCAGCTGCGGTTTATTTCATTCCTAACCACTGCACAGTGGTGTAAAAGTTCGAGTTGATTTGCTGCATCGAGTTCCCTCAACAGATCGCGGATCGGTTTGCCTGCCCTGACATCTTTACTAAAAATTCCCTTTTCAATAAACAGGGGCATAAAATTTTTTGCTAAATCAGATTTCACTTCCGGGTGCGCTAAAAAATAATCCCGGACGATCTGGTCGATCCTGCCGGTTAAATGAATTTTCTTATCGTCCATAAATGTTTTAGCTTTAGTTGTAAGAAACCATCCGGAATCAAATTTAGTTATAAATCTAAAAAGTATGCATAAAAACCATTCAAGTTTACCGATAGAAGATGCCGGTACGACCATATTCAGGTATATGGATTTCGTATCTTTTTATTCCTTACTGGCCAATCAAACCTTGTTTTTCAAACGCATGGATAAATATACCGACGTACTTGAAGGCCAGTTATTCGATGAAACGGTGAATGAATACTTCGAGTTCCGAAAGAATATCGACCCTTATGCTTCCGACGAAGAGGCCAAAAAATGGACGGATAATGAGGCAGAAAATATCAAGCTTTATAAGGCCTGGACTTTATCCAATTCATGGAATATTGCGGAGGATGAGAATTACGCCATGTGGAAAATATACCTGCGCGGTTATACCGAGGGTGTTGCCATCAGGACCACGGTGGGGAAATTAAAAGAACAGTTAGACAAAAATAAAGACTTTGAATTTTACTCCGGCCGTGTAAAATACGGGGCCGTCCCCAAAAATGAAGTTAACCAGTTTACGATCTCGACGAATAAAAGGCAGCCTTATGCTTATGAAAATGAATACAGGGCTATCGTACTTCACCAGTTTGTGCCGGATGGCGATAGAAGACACGCAAAATGGACGGTCGGTGCCGAAGTAAAGGTAGATGTAAAAGAACTGATCGATCTGATTTACGTTTCTCCATTTTCAACCCCTTGGTTCCTGAACCTGTTGAAAAAGGCACTCAGCGATTATTTGCCGGGATTCGACCACGACCATATCGTGTATTCCAAACTACAGGATTCATAATACAAAAACCCATTAAAAACAGGAGCGCCGCAGGTTTAAAAAGTCCCTAACGGAAAATAAACCTGCGGCGTTGGGCCCCGGCAGTGCCGGGGCCGTCCGGCATTTTACTTAATAGCTATAATTTGAGCTTACCATCTCCTGGTACTTTTTACCCAGTTCCTCGTGGGTCATTCCTTTGGTGTTGGCTAACCCGACAAAAGATTTCACCACATTTTCACGGATGCGCCAGCCAAACGAATAAATGAGCGTTTCCTTGTTCAGCGTAACGGTTAAGGGAATGGGTAAACGATGGTCATGCGCATTTTGCAGCATGACCATTTTACAACAGGTTTGGTGGTATTCCTTTTCATCCAAAGCGCCGGAACGCAGGAGTACCGACAGCTTTTCCAACTGGCAACGCCGCAGGTCGGTAACGGGTTTATGTTTTTTTCGTTTCTCTTTTCGGGATTTGACTGCCAGATCATTAAGCAGCATTACCTCGTTATAATCAGGGTAACGCAGCCCGATTTCCTGCATGGCGAACAATGGGTTTTTATTATAGGTGCGCCTCACGAAATTTCTTCGGGTTCGCATTTGCGATTGCTCAACCTTGCGGTGGATATAGGCTACATCCGGCCATATTTTTTTATCCTCGCTCAGCGACTTGTTTTTTAGATACTGGCGCAATAATAAAAGGATAACCGGGCGGTTCAACCCCTTTTGCTCCGTTTCCATCAGTCCGACAATTTCCTTTGTGGTCAGTGATTTAGCTAACAAAGCCAGTTCCCCGAAATATTTACTTTCGGCACTTTCGGGCAGTTCAGGCTTTGTTTTCGCCACAGACACGCCAACAGAACCGAGCGCATAACGCTGGCGGAAACTCATTAACTGATTTAAAAATGCCGCCCCGCTGCCGGGGTTTTCCTTATCCAGTTCATCGGCTTCCTGCTGTTCGGCATAGAGCAGCTTATCCCAATCCTCATATTGATGATAGCACAAACGCCAGTTAAAATGGTGGTATTCGATTTCTTCCTGGTTCATTGGACGGGAAAGAAACGGGAATGCGGTGTGCAAGCCCATCGGCCTCCGGTTGCGGGAACGCCACAGCTCCGCATCCATAAATACATAAATCCGTGGCGGGTATTTGGTTTGCGGCTTAAAGTAATAATCCACCCTGCCCGATAGTTTTCGGGGCAAAGCATTCGCCCGGTCATATTCAGCCTTTTCACTGGCTGTCATCACATAGCCTTCTTTAATTTTAACCATAGCAGTAATATTTTAAATATGCCTGTGTTTCGGTAAAGCAATCGTGGGCGAAGTCCCGCTTTGCTTTATGGAAAGTCAGGCGACCCAACACGCCGGGCTGCCTGTTGCGGATGAAAGCAGCAAGTGGCAGGACGGCGCGCGATTTATTCGTTTTTCAGTTCGAGTAATTTTTGGTAAACATTTTCCCAATAGGTTCGCAAGCCCTCAGCCAATTGCTTGAATGAGGGGTCGGCATGGCGGTAGTGACGGTAATCATCCGCTTGCATAATGGCCAGTTCCAAATCGGTGATGGTAATTTTCTTATCGTGCAAATCAGTGATTTTCATAAGCAGTGTTTTAGGCAACTTTTAAAGGTGTGGTCTTGAATTTCTTGATGTTCAGGAATAGGCCACGGTATTCTATCATGCCATCCGATAGCAGTTGCCACAGTAACTCTGCACCGTTCACCGCCAAAGCGGTGTTGACAAACAAATCCTGCTTTTTCAACGCCTCGGCCTGTGAACAGCTCGGCTCATCGTGGTCGTCCACTTCTTCCAATAGCTGTTTAAACTCGTCCGTTATCTTTGGCAGGTTGGCAACTGTGCGGAAACGCTCCGAGTCAGGCTGTTTAATTTCGGTTAGTGTGGCTAACAGCAACTGCCCTGTATAACGGCTGTTGCCTAAATCCATCCAGTAAAAAGGTTGCGCACGGTCGTTACGGCTTTGGTTGCTCACTTTGCGCAAAGCGGTGGCAATGTCAAAGCGTGCGCTGACCGTATCTACACAAGTGATGTAGATATTAGCTTTCCCTAATGACGGTAACAGATGTAATGTTTTGGTTCCGAACCGTTCAGGTATAGCTTTCCAGTTCGTGCCACTGGACAGGTTAATACGGTTTATCAGAATAACGGATTTGAAATGCCCAATTTCCGAGGGGGCGAACATTTGCCGTCCTCTGTTGGCTTCGGTGATAATATCATCATCAAAAACGTTCACCTGCAGACCGGGGCGACCGAACGCCTGTAAAGAAATGTGTATCCTGACGAGTTCAGTCAATATCCTATGGCCTGTACCTCCTGCACCGATCAGGTTTACGGTTACGGGGTTGGTCGGGTCAATCAGGCAATTAGCGGTAAAATGTATAGCGGGTAGATTTTTCATTTGATGAGATTTTTGAGGGTTAATTTGAGCGGTGTTAATTTGTCGGCGGGAAAGGGAATATCTGTGTTGACCAACTTTTTCCAAAGCTGAACGATGTTGCCTTTGATGGGGCTTTCACCGCCAAGCGTGTGGCTGAAAAAGCTGTTAAAAAAATAGATTTCCCACTGGCGCATAAATTCTTCCAATCCGCAATCTTTAGGGATTTGTATAGTTACCGTACCGAGGCAGACCTTACCATCGGGATAAATATTAAAGTAAGGGGCTTTGCAAAGCGGGGTGGCTAAGTTGACAGCCTCGTCCGTGTTCAGCGCATAAACGGCGAGCGCGTTTCGGGTCGCTTTCCAAATCATGGGCGGTATGGAGGCTTCCCCGTTGGGTATCTCTAAACCCTCTTTAAACAGTAACCGTACTTTTTTGGCGGGGGTCTGCCAAACAGCATAGGCGTTCCTTCCCCTGTTGATGTACAATATATTTTGTGGCATCAGACCAACGGGGTCTAAAAACCCTGTCTGTAAATCTTCCGAGGTGTCAAGTGCTTTGGCTAAGGATATGCTTTCCTGTACGGATAAGGGATGGGCGTTGATGGGCTTGCCGTTCCTGTCCATATCATAAGCTTCCACGTAGATATTTTTCCTTTCGCTATTGCTGTAAATCAGCAGGGCTTTTACGGGCTCGTATAGATGCCCGAATTGTTGGGTGATGTTCGTTCTCATGGCAGGTCAAATAAAATATTGCAGAGGTTTTCGATTATTTCAAAAAGGCGGTATTCAAATTCAAGGTTCTTTACTTTGTTATCCGTACCGTCAAATACCTGTGTGCGGGATGGTAATGCCATTTGGGAATAGTTACCTAAATAGTCATTTACCGAACGCTCTATGTTTTCATAAACCCACCCCTTGCCATCACCGATAAAAGCGATATAAGTTTCGGGCGTGGGTATATCGTCGTTATCATCATATTCATCAGGCGGTGCGATGTTTTGGAAAACGGAACATTTGGGAAAATCACGGAATAGCGATAATGCGTCTTGGGCTATTAATTGGCATTCTTCCTCAAAGGGATTTGCAGGTTTAAACCTCGCGATGTTTTCTCCCAAATGCTTTAAATGATAAGGGTTATACAGTTTGCGTTGCATAATGTCCCCGCATATATCGTTTCTTAGGATGTCGGAAATATCTTCCTCGTAATCGTCAGGGTTTTCACGGTAGCTTTCGAGGAAAAACTCCTTATTCATCTCATATTCATCATACATAAATCCATCTTCATCACGGTAATAGGGTACTCCCGCTTCCCTGTATAGGTAACTCATCACGGCAAGTAATAATGCACCGCTACGCCTGTTCTCTTTCTTCCGCAAAAAGCGGTAAAGGGGGATGACAGGGATATAATAGAGTTGGTTACCTACCTCGTAAACCTGTTCCGTAGCTAATGCCACCTGTTTATCTTTGCCCGTTTCGGTAATCAGCAGTTCCGTGTCGTAGGGTTGCCTGTTCAGCTTGGTTCGTATTTCACGGTGTGCAAGCAGGATATTATAGGGATAGGCATACCCGCTTACATCTGCGATTTGCAGATGATGCAGTTCGGATAAATGCCTTGCGGACTTAAAAAAACCATTTTCGATTTTCGATTGCTCAGGTAACCGTTTATTGGGTTCGCATACGGGCATAAAGCTGTGGTTTAAAAAACCATCGGTACTTGGTGTACCGGGGCTGATTTGGCTCTGTCCTTTAGTACGGCCTGCGCATCGGGTAGCTGATTGAGGCTTTGGGCGAATGTTCCTAATTGCTGATAGAGTTTGCATTGTCTTTTTGATTTAGGCAGGCTGATAAAGCCTGCCTGTGTTAATGATTTCATACTATCCTTTTGTGCCTAATGTGGTTACAAACTGGTATTCTGCGGTATCGTTCTTAAATTCCGGCCCGACGATTTTGGCAGTAGCCAGTATGGCGTAGAGCGCAGAATAGCTGTCGCATACTTCTTCGGGGCTGAGGTTGCTGTCGGGGTCGGTCAGCCTGATTTCCTGCCCGTTTTCCTTATGGATAAATACCCTCGGTAATAATTCGCTGTACATGGTCGTATCGTTTAAGGTTATAATAATCTGAATTGTGCCATTTGTTCTTTTTTGCGGTTTAGGTCGTTCCGCAGGTTTTTCAATTCCTTTTCCTTGTCGGGATATTCCTCTGTTGCAGGTATCAGGGCTATGGCTTCCTCGTATTTGCAATCTGCCTGTAAATCATTGATGGTTTTGAGGGCGGTATCAAAGGCCTTTTTCTTCTCGGCTTTTGGGTCGGGCATTTCTTGGTCGGGCGTTTTGGTAACGGTTGCCGTTGTGGTTTTAGCTGTTGTAGTAGCTGTTTTTGAATTGGCAACGGCCTTTGCTTTTTCCAAGCCCTTGCGGTAATCTTCCATATTATTGAAAAACCCTGCGGTTTCCTGTACAGGCTTTTCTATGGTATCGAAAAACTGGCTGTCTATTTCTTCGGCAGTACCCCCCATCACAAAGGGCGGTACAACTTTGGATGCCTGTGTGCCGTTCTTGGGAATGTTATACATGCCGATGATTTTAACCTTGCCTTGTTCATCGGTGGTAATGCTCAGATTCCAATGGCCGGGAACGTTTAAAGCGATGATATTTTGAAAAAAATTAGTTGTCATGATGTTGGATGTTAGTTTGTTTTCCGTTTTGTTAATTGCTCCAGATGATTTGCAGACCTGCCATCGGCGGTAAAGAGGTATTCATTGTTCAAAATGCTCTCTTTGATGGCGTTTTCACTTGATAGAAATTCGTATTGTTTTTCAAGTGTGTTGTACAGATAGCGGTTCAGCACTTCGGCTATATTGTGTAGCCATTCTTCGAGTTTGTCGAGTTGTGCAAATACATTATCATGCTGTCTGTTTTCGTTAATGACATATACCCCTAAATCCACTACAACGCCGTATTGCCTGTGCCTGCCTATGATTTGCGGTTCATTCGGTAAAATGCCTTTTTCCAATAACTGTAATACCCTGCGGTCGGTGTTGGTCGCGAAAAAGGGAAATTCCTGCATCGGGGCATAGTCTTTCCATGATTGATTGGCTACGGCGGTAATCAATTTCAGTATATCCACATTAGCTGTGAAACAGCTACCATCGCCTTGCGAATAAAATCCCCGGAAGTAAATTTTGTCTTTGATGACGGTTATGCCCATGTAGGAACACAGTTCTATAAAGTCCTCAAATTCATCATCCCACCAATCAAAATTCACATTCAAATCACGGTAGGTTGTCAGGGCTTTGCCTTTGGCTTCCTTGTCCAGTTCGTTGAAACTGTATAGTTTTAATGTTATCTGTTTCATGGCTTCAAAGGGTTTTATTTGCTATTGCTGATAAGTAGGCGGTGTACCTGCGGGTGAGATTTTCGCCTTTGCGGAAAATGTCTGTCTTATAGAAATATATCTCGTCAAAAAACGCTACTGCTTTGGTTTGCAAATTGATTTCATAGCGGTAGGTCGCATTGGTGCGCAGTTCATCCATAGCGCAATGCTCACCTAATAAAGCCCGTTCCGCTTCTGCATCGTTAAGGGATAAAAGCGGGAGTAACAAGTTTTCCACGATGTAACCTTGTTCGGGTGAACTGCTGCTATCGGCAACACAAATAACTGCTTCGCCATCGGACAGGGTGATATAGAGATTTGAACGTGTCATCATTTTATTGTTTTGAATAAAGGGGGATTGCTCCCCCTTTGGGTGATTAATTGAGTGCTAATACTTCTGCGCCGTTCTTGGCATAGCCGAGGCATAAATCGAATGCCGCCTGTGTGCGTAGCTGTCCAGTACCGCCGATAATTGATTTTACTTTGGCTTCATCGTCCTTGTATTCCTTGACATTTTGGAAGTACCCAGTGATGGCATTGTATGCTCCGAACAGAGTGCCTTTGGTGGTTTCGGTCTGTTGGGTCGGGCTTGCCATTGCGTACATAAAGGCGTTATCGCAGATATTCTTGAACACGGTGGATAATTCCTCGCCTGTTTGCAGGCTTTTGATTACTTCCCTGCTTGGCGCCATTGCCTGTTGTATCAGCTTCATCACATCCTTATCGGTGATGCGCACCTTCGCCCATTGGTTAAAGATGCCGTCCAGTTCATCGGCCATGCTGTTTGAAATGCCCATGACCTTGTGTGCAACTTTCAGCCGTTCCTCTGCGCTGGCTGTGTGGCGTATCTTAATCGTATTGGAGCTGTTACGCAATGCGGCACTTAGCGTATTCTGGCAGACAATTCTTATAGGGGTAAAAGCTGCGGTGATACTGCCCGAGCCATCGTGCGAGGTGGTCAGGAAAAGGTATTTTTCGATATAATCATCATTACCTACTTTGATATAGCCGGGCAGTTTGGCGGTGATAAAAATCTTTTCACCGTTGCCTAAAGCCCCTGCGGTTTCGTACTGCATTCCGTCCCCGCCAACGATAGCGTCAAAGAAGCTGAATGCATCGCGGTTCTGAACGATGCTGTAATCTGTACCTACTTTATCGCCTAATATTGCTCCGTTATCGGTGCGGTAAGTAAAAAATGAATTTTTGGATACGGTTTCCGTGCCGTCCTGTAAGCGGTGGATATTCGGCATTTTGACTACATTGAAGTCAAGCCCTGCGAACTGCAATGCTTCTTTGCTTGTGGGGTATTCTTCTACTATCTGCCCTAAGCCGTGCCACGCTTTTTCCTTTACGCTGAAAAAACTGTGCTGTCCTGTTTGCTCGTTGAAATTGATATTGTGTGCCATGATGTTTAAATATTGAATGGTTTTTAAATCGTGTCGGTTAATGGATTAAAAAGGCAAATCATCGTCAGCCCCTGCGCCTGTGGTGTAGGGTGCGGTTGCGGGTTCGGCTTTGGTTTCAGTTTTGGCGACCAGCGAAAACAGCTTGATGGTATCGCAGGTGCAAACCAATCGCCCTTTTAAGCCGTCCTTTTTGCTTTGGTAGGCCTGCGCCTCCATCCATCCCGAAATTTCAACTACTGCACCTTTGGTCAGGTATTCGGCAACCCCCGAATTGCGCCAGTAAGCGCAGTCTACGAATGCGGTTTTTTCCTGTTTTTCGCCCGCTTTGTTTTTCCATTTTTGGTTAATGGCTACGGTAAAATTGATTACCGTTTTGTCCCCTTTGACCGCTTTAAGCTCTGCGTTTGCGGTTAATCTTCCTGTGAATAGCATACTTTTTTGTTTTTAATGAATAATTTGTTGTTTGCTTTTCCTTTCGCCCGTCTGCCCTGATTGATTATTTTTAAAAGAAAAAGGGAAAAAAGAAAGCAAATCGTAAAGACCGGCAGTGGGCAAAAGGAAACGGAATAATTGGAGGGGACCCTCTGGGGAGGAAACCGTTTATGCCGTAGTCTTTTGCAAACCACACGACAACTCCGGTCTTGATTTTAGCTGCGCTTTTTACCCGTTTCGCCTAAAAATATTCATTGATTAAATAAAAAAATGCCATTGGAGCGTAGCGATAAGCAACCTCAACCGACCATAGAAAGGGAAACTAAAGGCCGATCAAATGAACTCCGGAGGCTGGCAAAAAAGAAAACACCATTCACTTTTCGCATCAGGGATTGCAGCGGCATCCTTCGTAGAAGATACAGCGGAAAGCCCGGCCCGAAGGGGATGCCCTAATTTTGAGGTTGTTTTTAGGAAAAATTATAGGGAGAATGAGTTGGGAAGATCTCAGCGTTTGAACCCACGATAGGATGTTAATAGTATGTTAACCTTTGGCTCTTTATCTTTGAGCCATGAAGAAAAATGTATTGACCATTCTGATGGTCACTGTTGCAGTGATATTGATTTCGTGGGGAAGTGTAGGCCATAAGACAGTGGCCACTATTGCGGAGGCTCACCTTAGCCAGGTTGCCAAAAATTCGATTAAGGCCTTGCTTGGCGATCAGTCCATTGGAGACATCGCATCCTGGGCAGATGAAGTAAGGAATACGCCGGAATATAAACAGACCGGCTCCTGGCATTATGTGGATCTGCCTTTGGGATATTCCTTTGAGCAATTTTCGGGAGAGGTAAAAAAACAGGGTGCAAATAATGTTTACGGCGCGATACTTCATTGCGAAGAACAATTAAAAAGCAATACAACCAGCAATGAGGAAAAAGCTATTGCGCTTAAGTTCCTCGTACATTTTATCGGCGACAGCCACCAGCCGATGCACGTCAGCCGCGCAGAAGATAAAGGCGGCAATTCTATACAGGTACAATTTAACGGCAAAGGCAGTAACCTACATAGCCTTTGGGATAGCGGGCTAATTGGACGTGAAGGCAAAACGTTTGACCAGATGGCCAAAGATTATGATACTGCCAAGCCTGCCGATATTACCAAATGGCAAAATGCCGACCCGATGCGATGGCTATGGGAAAGCTACCAGTTCAGCACTAAAATCTATGGCGATGTCGAAAAGAACAACAAACTGGACGATGCCTATTACCAGGCCAACATCCCTGTAGTGCAGCAGCGCATCGAGATAGCGGGTATCCGTTTGGCCGGTGAGCTTAATAAAATATTTGCCGCCTACCCGGTTACAGGTAAAGTTGTAACGCATATCGGCACACCGATGGCAGCCAACGTGCCTAAAGTGATCGATATTAAAGATGCGGCTTCACATTTGAATGAATGGGTGTCGCTAACGGCAAAAGCCTACAGCGCAAGAACAATGGGTGAAATGACCCTGGTTAATCTTGGCGCTGCCTATCCTGATCAGTTGCTGACCCTGGTATTAAGAGAGGGTGCTAAGGATAAATTCAAAGATCTGGAAGGTAAAGTTATCACTGTAACTGGAAAGGTAATCGACTACAAGGGAAAACCCGAGATTATTGTAACCGACGAACAGCAATTAAAGATAAACGAATAAGCATTGCACGGTTGCTACCTGATCTGAGTGCAATACTGATCTGCAATGGAAATTACATTAAAAAGCCCCTTATCATCAGCATGATGTCAGGGGCTTTTTTGGCTATCCTTTCGGAAAAGAAACGGAATTGTTTACGCTAATTTATCCCGGTTATTCTTTCATCTGCTTGGGCAGCCAGTTCTGCGACCTGTCCAATCAAAAAATGTTCGAGCATTGTCTCTAATTGGTCAGGTTCGTTAGGGAGCATTTCCTCGTTTAAAAGATTATCTATGAAATCCTCTACATTCCACAGTTTACGAGTTTCCTCGGGATGAAGTGGTTCCATACGTTCAATGACGTAATCAAAAACACTGTTCGTCAATTCTATAAGTTCGGCCCGATCATCATCACTCAATGGTAGTGATGTGATTTTTAGACTTGTTTCAGGTTCATAGTCTATCGGCGGTTCTTCGCTTTCAATGTCAGCTATTTCCTCTAAACTCTTTTCTAAAAGATAAGTGGGATAAAATATGACAGATTCATCATAATGGCTAAGGCAATGTTTGTAGTACTCCAATTTGTCTTCAGGGTCAAAAACGAATTGATGTTCGCGCTCGACACCCGCTACTTGAATATCCCATTCAACCAAAGGGATTTTGTTCTGATTGACGAATTTAAGTTTTGCTAATTCTAATTCAGGCTTAGTGGCGTTGATTAAATCGGCCCATTTATTGAACCTAAGCATTTTCGCTACGAGATGTTGCGCATTCATTAGACTGAAATCTTTGTGGTCTATTGCATAGTGTTCTAAAATAGCGTCGATGTCGAAGAATTTGGGTTCATATTCCGAATATGATTCGCCGTCCTCATTTAAAACTGTTTTTTGGGTTTTGTAATCTCGATGGAGATTTTTTGCTTGAAGCTTGAAAAAATCGATGTGGTTCATAATATATCCTTATGTTAACCAAGCCGATTATCTGAATATTTGCGTCCGTAATCTGTGTTCGATAATAAGCCTGGTATAAGTTTATATTATCTAAATGTTGGACGATAAGATCTTTGCACGGACGAGCAGGCTTACCAACAAGCACACTCAAAAGTAAGTTGATTTTTTCTGAAAATCAATAGCAAGTTTTTTTATCAACGTTAAATTTGATAATACACATGCCCAAAGCAACCTACCTTGCTTTTAAACACACTTTGACCAGCATTTAAATATCTATTTCAAAATTATTAAATTCGTTTTATGCAAAAGATTTACTACTATAGGGTTAAAACATGGTGCGACTTCCCATTTCAAGATGAAATCTTCGAGGACTATATTTCCTATGGTTTCAAGGGTCATAAATGGGTTGAAATATGCCGGACGCCGCCACTGGCGGATATGAAAGAAAGGCAGCGGTTAGTTGCAGAAGCTTTAAAAGTCGATCCGAGCGAGATAGAACTCTTAAATCGTAAAGTTCTTTATTGATCCCATATTCTACGGATTGTGCGGAGAACGTAATGGCGAGGGTATCCTTATCTGGTACAGCAACGAGTTCTCGCTTCCCTTTAATGCGATTAAAAAGCCGGCTGTCCACCTGAAGTCAATTTAGTGAAATAAAATAAATTACAAGTTAAAACACTGCTATTATTACCTTGTTATCAAAGGACATCTAAACAATGAAACTATGGCAACAAGAGGATCAAAAGTGGAGCGTAATTCCATATCGGAACAACCACATGAATTAGCTTATGAAGCAGAAAAAGAAGGTACCACAAAGAAAAATGTGGACGCTGCGAAAAAATCGACCGGTTCCAACCAACGTAAAGTGGTGGAAAGTAAACTGACCGGAAAAAAATAATTGCCGAAACTCAATAACATAGCCGAACCAAAAGCCCCGATCAGGGGCTTTGTTGCTGTATACTAAATGAAGATTGCAACCTTTAATATCAACGGCATCAATGGCCGATTAGAAATACTGCTGCGCTGGTTAAAAGAAGCGCAGCCTGATATTGTATGCTTGCAGGAATTGAAATCGGAAAATGATAAATTCCCGGAACGCGCAATTAATGAAGCCGGATATGAGGCGATTTGGCACGGCCAGAAAAGCTGGAACGGTGTTGCCATATTATCAAATACAGAAATAAGAGAATTACGCAACGATTTGCCAGGGGATGATGAATTTTCGCATAGCCGTTATATTGAAGCATTTGTAAATGGAATTGTAATCGGCTGTATTTATCTACCCAATGGCAATCCATACCCAGGACCAAAATTCGACTATAAACTACGGTGGTTCGAGAGACTGGCAGATCACGCGAAAAATTTAGTTAGCCGGGACTTGCCGGTAATTTTGATCGGCGATTACAACGTAATGCCGACCGAACTGGATACTTATAAACCCGAAAAATATGTAGAGAATGCTTTATTTAGGCCTGAAAGCCGCAGTGCTTATAAAGCGCTGGTGGACCAGGGTTGGACAGACGCCATAAGGACACTTTATCCCAACGAACGCATTTATACCTTTTGGGATTACCTTCGCGACGCCTACGGACGGAATGCCGGTCTGCGGCTCGACCATTTCCTGTTAAATAAGAAAGTAGCTCCCAGGCTGGCTGCCGCGCATGTGGATAAAGATGTTCGCGGCTGGAAAGGAGCGAGTGACCATGCGCCCGTTTGGATAGAATTGGCCGATCATGATCTAACTAAACAAAAAACAGCTGCCAGTTCCAATAACCTTGAAAAACAAATAGCGGACGCGGAAACTGGTAAAGATAATACCGCCGTACCGACAGCTGATCTTAAAAACCTGCTGAAAGACGTCCCTAAAGCGAAAGTGCCGGTTAACATTAAACCTATGAAAGCTACACTGGTGGATGCCCCATTCGACGATCCCGGGTGGATTTACGAGATCAAATGGGATGGCTACCGCGCAGTAGCAATCGTGGACGCCGGCACTGCAAAGTTGATATCCCGCAACAACCTCCCTTTCGACCAGTTCAGCCCGATCAATGACTTACTGGAAAGCTGGCAAATGAACGTAGTTTTAGATGGAGAGATCGTGGCGCTCAACGAAGAAGGCAATGCCAATTTCGGCGCATTGCAAAACTGGCGGAATACCAAAAATGCCAAACTGGTTTATAACGTATTCGATATCCTGTGGTATGAAGGTAAACTGCTAACCGGACTTCCCCTTAACCAGCGCCGGGAAATATTAAAAGCCATTCTGCCGGCAGGTAATGAATTGATCCGCATGAGCCAGGCCTTTGAGGTCAACGGTATCGATTTCTTTGAAAGCGCCAAAAAGATGAAGCTGGAAGGCATCATTGCTAAACGAGCTGACAGCTTATATACCTCTGACGCCCGTTCTCGTGAATGGCTGAAGATTAAAGCCAAACGCCGTCAGGAAGTGGTTATCGCTGGATTTACCAAAAATGAGGGCACCGGCAAATATTTCAGCGCGTTGGCAATCGGCGTGTATGATCAAAAGGGAGTATTGCGCTATATTGGGAAGGTGGGTACCGGCTTTAATGATACCAAACAAAAAGAAATGATGGCGCAATTCAAACCGCTCATCACGAAAGAAAGCCCTTTTGATGTAGAACCGGATGTGGATGAACCTTCTCAATTTCGGCCCCGCAGGTTGGGTGCTAAAGCTACCTGGCTGAAACCCGAACTGATTTGCGAAGTGGAATTTGCCGAGATCACCAGCGATGGCAAGGTCAGACAGGCCTCTTTCAAAGGTATGCGCGGTGATAAAAAACCTAAAGAGGTAGTGATGGAACTGGAAGCGGATACCGAAGCGGTAGTGGAAGAGGCTGACTTGAAGGCGGATACCGCCGACATAGTCAGTGATACGCCGAAATTTAAAGCCAGCAAAATACCCAAACCAAAAACGAACCAGCACCCTGCCGATCTTTTGATTACCTCCAAAAAAGAGACCGAAGAAATTAAGGTAGACGGGCACCTGATCAAATTCACCCACCTTAACAAATTATACTGGCCCGAAGACGGCGTCACCAAACGGGATATGTTCAATTATTATCACCGGGTCGCGCCTTTTATGGTACCTTACCTGAAAGACCGCCCCATGTCGCTGAACCGTTTTCCGGGTGGAATCCATGGTGAAAGTTTTTATCAAAAAAACGTAAAGGACAAAGCGCCGGATTGGGCCGAAACAATGCCGCATACCAACGGAGAAGGAATCGATAAGGATTATTTGTTGGGCAATAATGAAGCGACCTTGCTGTGGATGGCAACTTTAGGTTGCATCGAAATGAACCCCTGGTTCAGCCGCGCGCAATCGCCGGACAATCCTGATTACTGCGTGATCGACCTTGACCCCGACAAACAGCATTTTGACCAGGTAATACAGGCAGCGCAGGAAGTCAAAAAAGTGTTAGATGCGATAGACGTACCCAGCTATCCCAAAACTTCCGGTTCGACCGGCATGCATATCTATATCCCGCTGGGTGCGAAATATACCTATGACCAGAGCCAGTTATTCGCCAACATCATTGTCAAACTTGTGCATCAGCAAATCCCCGATTTCACTACCCTCGAACGCATGATCTCCAACCGCCAAGGTAAAATGTATCTGGACTTTTTACAAAACCGGCCGGGTGCTACTATTGCTGGTGTTTATTCTCTGCGCCCAAAACCTGGCGCAACGGTGTCTATGCCGGTGACCTGGGATGAAGTTAAGCCGGGATTAACCATGCGGGATTTTACAATCCATAATGCCATCGACCGCCTGAAAGAAACTGGCGATCTGTTTACAGGTGTGTTGGGTCAAGGGATCGATCTGATGAAAACAATACAAAAAGCGCAAAGCATTTTCAATTAATCTTGTGGTTAAATAATAAGATTAAAGGCACGGGAATTGCAATCTACTGACCATGAGTATTTAATAACAGACAGTGATGAAATCAGATCAGTTTAACCGCTTAAATTATATAAGCATATTAGGTGAACGTATTGAAGATCACTATTGTTGACTAAGCAAATCTTGAAGTCAATGTCCTGTTAATTATTGACGGTTTGGATGAGGACTCCAATCTTTGAAGTGCTCACGGGTATATAATAATATCCAGAACCGCCTTATTTCCGGGTATAGCCGGTTCACACGTACCTCCTTTTTTAAATAAAATTCCCTGGCAGCTTCAAAATAATAATCTCTTACCTTATCAAACATTATCTCATACAACGTATAGATGGTAAGCGTGTCATGAAACAGGTCTACCCATTCATTAAAATCGAACCCATGCTGATGGTCGGGGTTGCGCTTATTTTGATTATTCAACATAATGTTCCTGCCTAACATCGCATATTGTGAATGGGCGATTGCATTTCTCAACTGTGAACGATGGACACGGTTAACAACGTTGAAAAGTTCAGAAAGCCCCATTTCAAAATTTTCCTTCATTTTGATTAGCAGTTCATGCCTCTCCATATCTCCTGGTTTCTTCTTTTTATGTGTGATTCGGAGATGCCAATCATAATCCTGTCCAGTGAGTAAGCGACTAACTTGGTACATTTTCTTTAAGAAAGCTTCGCCCTCCCAAATTTTTAAGTAAATCAGCATTTCCACCTGGATGGTATTTGTTTCTTCAAAAAGGATTTCGTCGATCTCTTTAGCTCTATCGAAAGAATAGATATGTAAAGCTTTATACTCTTCATAAGGCATGTCTATTACACTCCTAATATATTGCTTTATAAAATCGTGATTAGCCGTTTCACAATGATGATCCATCGTTGGACCAATGTTGTAAAATAACTTGACTTTGTTATTATCATCCGGATCTGGCTCTTCTGTTAAATGAGCATTCTCCATGATCAGCAGTAAATCGCCCGAATGAGTTTGATGTTTAACGGCGAGATCGAAAAGCTTGTCGAAAACAGGTGCAAGCAGATCATATTTTTCTTTCAGTATGTCATTAAAAAGCATATTCTTTCAATTGATAAGGCAAAGTAAAACACTTACTGCGCAATGTATCTGCGTAGGTATATTAAAGTCTTGATTAAATTTAAAGAATATAAATCGAGAGGAGCTTCGATTTATAAAGGACAAAATATATCAATCGTAAGCCAAGCAGCTAATCAAACCATTAAAACAAACTGGTCTGCTCCTCAGGTGGCGGTTCCTGTCCATAGATCGGCAATTTCTTGCCCCAGTCATAATAAGCGTCCGCGATGATGCCTTCAGGTTTAGGTTTACGGCTGCGAATGGAGTAAACCGGGTGGTGCGCTATGGCTTCCGATGGCATTTCAAAATGGAAGAATTCATCCATGTCATCATCGCCTAAATCCTCCAGTACCCAGGCCTGTTCCATTTCCGGTGTTAAAAATAAAGGCATCCGGTGTTTATTCTCTCCAGCATTATGTATCCATTTCATTTTCTCATTAGCTGCCCGCGTGATCATCGTAAACGTAGCGATGTTATAAAGATCGCCTGTATACTGGTCAACTTCCTGACTGACTTGGTAAAGCGCCGGCACATAAAATTGCTTTCGGCCCTCAAGGGCGATGTGATAAGGAATTTTATTTTTGAACCCCTTTACTTCCTGGTGCTCATAAATACCTGTGGTTGGGATCAGACAGCGATTGTGACGTATCCGGTACCAATATGATTTTTTATCATCAATTATCCTTTCCGAACGTGCGTTGACCATATTCGAGCGCTGCAATTGTCGCTCTCTCGGGTCGTCTATCCAGGTGTTGATCACACCCCAGCCCATATTGGCCAAAGCCAAAGCCTTTCTGTTGACGACAATAGGATATGTGGGCAATATTTCGCAGGTCACATGAACCATGTCAGTAGGATAATGCGCAGGATTAGGTGCTAACTGGATATCCTTAAAATCCTGTTTAACGATCTGTATTTCTGAATGAAAGCTAATATCCCTGCACATAAAGCTATTTGATCATATCATAAAAAAGTGCCGTATGGCTTTGCTCGCCTGAGGTGATCTCGGCTTTTAAGCGGCCATACTCAACAAATATACGCACATCGAAATGATCTTCTTTTTTCATCCTGATAAAGTGAATGTAGGCAGACACATTTTTGACATAAGCCTTTTTCAACCTTGTTTCATGGCGCGTATCCATCGTACCATTATAGAACATAGTAACGCCCGATTCGTTTTTTAAAAGCTTAATAACAGTTTGATACTGGTACAAATCCAGCAGGTTTTGCGCCTTACCCTCGTTGGGTCGTAATTCGCTTTCATGGTAGCGGGCTGCCTGCTCATCCGCATAAGCTGATAACAAAAATGTTTTTTGCAAAGACTGCCCCGGCCATTGAAAACGCTGGATCACCACATAAGGCTTACCGGCACCCATGAGTTTCTTCAGGGTATCTTCTTTGGTACGCAGAAATGGATTATAAAACAAGCTGTCAGTCATTTAGCCCGGCCTCCAAAATTATTTTCAAATATAAACAAAATGCTAATATTTTTAGTATTAGTTTTGTTATCCGTTTTCTGAACGAATAAAAGCAAAATAATACAATGATTAAACACTGATCTTTTACATCATATCCCAGGCAGCAAATGAGCACAGACCGCCAGATCATCCACATGGACCAGGACGCATTTTTTGTATCCGTCGAGGTTCGTAAAAACCCCGAACTAACAGGCAAACCGGTGATCATCGGCAGCCTGTCAGATCGTGGTGTGGTTGCGTCCTGCAGTTATGAAGCACGTAAATTTGGTATTCACTCTGCTATGCCCGCCCGTATGGCGCGGATGCTTTGCCCGCACGGCATTTGGATCAGAGGCAATATGGATGAATATTCCAAGGCTTCGCATGAGATTACTGAAATCCTGAAAGAAAATTCACCGCTCATTGAAAAGGCCAGTATTGATGAGCATTACATCGATATGACCGGAATGGATAAGCATTTTGGTTCATTGAAATACGCTAAAGATTTACGTGCGAAAGTCATGCGGGAAACGGCGCTGCCGATTTCGTTTGGGCTTTCAGTTAATAAAACGGTGTCCAAAATGGCTACTAATGAATGTAAGCCAAATGGCGAATTGAATATTGAGAAGGCCGTTGTTCAACCTTTCCTAAATCCCTTGTCTATCCGTAAAATTCCTGGCTTAGGCGAAAAGACTTTTATCAAGCTGAGCGACATGGGTATTAAGAAAATCCATGAACTTTCGCAGGTGCACCCGGAATATATGAACAGCATTTTGGGCAAGAATGGCATTTGGCTTTTACAAAAGGCTAAGGGTATCGATGATTCACCAATCATTCCTTACCAGGAGCAAAAATCCATCGGTACGCAAACTACTTTTAAAAATGACAGCATCGACCTGGTAGCTATCAATTACCTACTCACGTCAATGGTTATGGAGTTGGCCTTTGAACTTCGCCAAAAAAAGAAACAAACCGCTTGCGTTACTGTCACGGTTCGCTATTCCACACGGGAAGACGTTACTAAACAAGCCACCATTCCTTATACGGCATTGGACGGCCCGCTAATCAAAAAGGTAAAAGACCTGTTTAAACAGGCCTATCAAAAGAGATTGCTGATCCGATTGGTAGGCGTTCGCCTATCCAACCTGGTCAATGGTTTTGAGCAGATCGACCTTTATGCGGAATCCGAGGAGCAATACAGTCTTTGCCAGGCAATGGATAAAATACGTCGGCGCTTTGGCCCGGATGCCATTAAACTGGCTTCCGGTATGAATCTAAATCTGTAATGTCATGTACCTGAATGTTCATTCCCAATATAGCCTTCGTTACGGAACCATGTCGATCCCGGCATTGGTGGAGGAAGCTATTGCCTGCGGCGTGACCCAAATGGTATTGACGGATATTAACAACTCCACCGGCATCATGGAATTTATGCGTGAGTGCGATGAAAAAGGTGTTAAACCTATCGCTGGCATGGAATTCAGGCGTGATAAGCGCCTCCTTTACTTCGGTATTGCCCGCAACAAAGAAGGTATGAAGGAATTGAATGATTTCCTGACGGAGCATAACCTTGAAAAAAAGCCGTTGCCCGATCTCGCACCAGCATTTATAAATGCCAATATTGTTTATCCTTACGGCCATCAGGAGCCACTGAAGGAAAATGAATATTTGGGCATCCATTATAGTCAGCTCAATAGCTTATTCAACAAGGATCTTAGCGCCATTAGGGAAAAACTACTGGCTTTGCAGCCTGTTTTTATCGCGGATAAAATTGAATACCGGTTACATGAATACCTGCGAGGCATCGATCTTAACGTAGTTCTTACTGAAGTAACCGCTGAAGATAAATGCGCGCCTACCGATAAATTCCTGGCACCCGGCCAACTGGAAGCGAAGTTTTCCAGGTATGCGTTTATACTGGACAACACACGCAACCTGATGAACCGCTGTGTAATGGATTATCCAAAAGGCAGGATTAATTTAAACCGTAGAACTTTTACCGGCAATAAGAAAAATGACCGGGAACTTTTAGAAAAACTGGCGCTCAGCGGTATGGATTACCGTTATGGCAAGTCAAATAAAGAAGCGCTACGTAAGGTCAAACATGAAATGAAAGTCATTTATGAACTTGATTTTTGTGCTTATTTCCTCATCACCTGGGACATTATCCGCTATTCCAGTTCGCAGGGTTATTATCATGTAGGCCGAGGTTCGGGCGCAAACAGCATTGTTGCCTATTGTCTGAAAATAACGGATGTCGACCCCATTGAACTGGACCTGTATTTTGAACGGTTTCTAAATGCACAGCGAACTTCGCCGCCTGACTTCGATATAGATTATTCCTGGGATGAGCGGGAAGATGTGCAGGATTATATTTTTAAGCGATATGGTAGTCAGCATACCGCTCTGTTGGGTACGATGTCCACCTTTAAAGACCGCAGTATCATTCGCGAGATCGGTAAGGTCATGGGGTTGCCCAAGTCAGAGATCGATGGCTTTACCGACCAGACGCGGGCTGCGGTTAATCAGAACAATGATACATTCAGAAAAATCGTAGCTATTCACGAGCGGATGGCCAATATGCCGAACCAGCGCTCTATCCATGCCGGCGGGGTCCTGATCACCGAAGAACCGATCACCTATTACACGGCTCTTGACCTCCCGCCGAAAGGAATGGCCACCGTACAGTGGGATATGTATGAAGCCGAAAAGATCGGCTTTGATAAATACGATATTCTAAGCCAGCGGGGTATCGGACATATCAAAATGGCAGTGAAGCTGGTTGAAGAAAATCAACAGCGCAAGATCGATATTCACCAGGTCAAAAACTTTATGAAAGACCCGGCGGTAAACGCCAATTTGAGGATTGGCAATACCAAGGGCTGCTTTTACATAGAGTCGCCAGCCATGATCCAGCTCAACCGGAAGCTGAAATGTGATAGCTACCTCGTGCTGGTAGCGGCCAGTTCCATCATTCGGCCAGGTGTGGCCAGTTCAGGTATGATGGGGATGTTTATAAAATACCATCACGCCCCTGACACCGTAGTATATCTTCACCCAGTCATGGAAGAGATCTTAAAGGAAACTTACGGCGTCATGGTTTATCAGGAAGACGTGATCAAAGTCTGCATTCATTTTGCAGGGATGGATGGCACAGATGCTGATATTTTAAGGCGGGGAATGAGCGGAAAATATCGGTCAAAAAAAGAGTTTGAAAGGCTGGTGGAAAGGTTTCATCAGGAAGCAATTGTTTTGGGCCGTCCGGAAGATGTGGTGAAGGAAGTGTGGCGGCAGGTATCTTCTTTTGCGGGTTACAGCTTCTCCAAAGCGCATTCTGCCAGCTTCGCGGTAGAAAGCTACCAAAGCCTGTACCTTAAGACCTATTTTCCGCGAGAATTCATGGTTGCGGTGTTAAACAATTACGGGGGATTTTATGACCGGGCGCTATATGTACAGGAGCTACAGCGCTCAGGCGGGGTCGTACATCTGCCATGTGTAAACAATAGCGACAGCATCGTTAATATCATGGGTGTAGACGTTTATCTCGGTTTTGTCGGTATTCACGGTTTGAACGAGACTTATATCGAACTGATCCCCGATGAACGCCGGAAGAATGGAATTTACCAAAATTTGGAGGATTTCATCAAAAGAACCGGTATCAGTTTGGAGCAGGCCATCACGCTCATTCGTGTCGGTGCGCTTAGGTTCACGGGAAAGAGTAAAAAGGAGTTATTGTGGGCCATACATCTTTTGTTGGGAGCTAAAGCAAAGCCCAGCAATAATGTGGAACTGTTTTGCCTGGAGGCAAAGAACTATTCCCTACCTGTACTGGTCAACACCCAATTGGAGAATGCCTATCATGAACTGGAATTGCTCGGCTTTCCTTTAAGTATGACAATGTTCGACTTGTTGCAAACTGATTATCGTGGCGAGGTTGGGGCTCACGACTTGATCAACCATGTGGGGCAGGTGGTTAGGATGGTCGGTCAATATGTATGTGAAAAAACAGTTCATACGAAAAACAATAAACGAATGTGGTTCGGCAACTTCCTCGATGCAGAAGGGAACACCTTTGATACTGTACATTTTCCAAATAACACACCGGCTTATCCATTCCGGGGCTCAGGGTGTTATTTGATACTTGGTAAAGTCGTTGCTGAATTCGGCTTTGCCAGCCTGGAGGTGCTTAAATTTGCAAAACTGCCAATCCTACCCAATCCAGTAATTTCTTAAACTAATAAAAATGGACAGAATAAATATTAAATGCCCGATTGAAGGGAAGGAATCTGAACTGCAATTAGACAAAAAAACGATGCCGGGTGAAGCCGGACCATGTTTTATGATCACTGCCAATGGATGTTTTAAGGGCTACATATCGCGGCTGAAAAACGGCTCCTATAAGTCTTTAGGAACATCATATTATTCCGCAGAGGACTTGCAGTTGATCGGCGAACATTTGAGCAAATGCAATAAATAGTTTTATTGCTTGAAACCAATTCTTGGACGCACATTTGGATCGTCTTCGATTTCCTGTTCGATCTTTTTTCGGATAGCTTCATATTTCTTCAGTTCCGAAAGCGAAACTGTTGGCTTTTGAGTTTTGATTATAAACTCTAAAGTCGCCATTGTAATTCGTTTAGCTTTATCGCGAATCGTTTTGCGGGAACTTTCATCGATTAAGAGTTTTATGTCACTTGATACATAGTTAGCAGTTAAGCCAGCTAATTTGTCGTAATCAATTCCCAAATCAATGGGCCGTTCCTTTAAATACAATTCAAACAAGGCTTTCCTTGCGTCAAAATCAGGCGGCGGAATATAATACCACTTTTCTAAACGCCCAGCCCTTAAAATTGCTTTATCTATTAAATCAGGCTTATTAGTGGAACCTATTACGAAAACGCCGCTATTTCCAATATTGTCAAGTTGGGAAAGAAACTCATTAACCTCACCGCTTTGACTTTGGTTGTTGGTATTTTCCCTGTTCGGAACCATTGCATCCAACTCGTCAAAATATAATATAGTTGGCGCTTTTTCTCTTGCATCGTTAAAAAGCTTTCCGATTTTTTCCTGTGAACCATGAACGTATATACTTGCAATATCTGAAGAGACTATTTTAATGAAATTATATCCTGCTTCCTCCGCAAACCGTTCTGCAAAGAAAGTTTTGCCACAGCCGGGCGGGCCATAAAGCAGCATACCATTTGGCAGGCCCAGGTTGTGTTTTTTGTATTCTTTAGGATTCTCAATCACATTTATAACATCATGTTGCAACTGCTCTTTTAGTTGTTTCATTCCTGCGATTGATCTGAAGCCATTGCCTTTCTTAACGGGTGATTTTTTTTCCTGATCTTTTTTTTCTGTGTTTTCCGGTTTATGTGACGTGGTAATTTGAATTATAGGATCGCCATTTAGTGCGCTCAGAAATTCCTTAGCTGATCTAAAACGTATATCAAGATCAGGATGCAAAGCTTTTTTAATAATATCGAGAATGGTATTATCGTAATCTAATATCCGATTTTCAATACTAGGAAAGCTCAAAGGCTTTTTACGCTCATTTAAGATCAATTCTTCCTGCCGATTATTGTCACTATCGTACTTTGAAAAGTCTTTTGCCCAGGGGGCCATTCCAAAAAGCATTTTGTACATAACCGCGCCAACTGAAAATAAATCAGATTGTGGCGAAAAAATATTGTTAAAGCATTCCGAAGCTGAATAAGATAGATTAATTCCTTCTCTATTAAAAACTTTAGTCGACTGAAGAAATGACCGGGCATGTCCGAAGTCAATTATTTTTGTCTGAGTAACATCGCCGGATAAATCTAACATGATGTTATCAGGCTTTATCGCGTTATGAATTATGACGCTTGATAAAGTATGTAAATAATTTAATCCACTTAATATTCCGGAGGCTATTTGCTTTATATCATAGACAGTCGATATAGAATCCCTACTCAATTTGGCTGACAGGGTTTCGCCAACAATGAATTGTAAAATCAAAAAGTAGTACTTTCTATCCTCAATAATTAGATCACCGCTATCCTTGTATGAAACTACATTTTCGTTGTTTAGTGCCTTTAAAATTTCAATTTCAAGAATATTTTTGTCTTTATCAAATGATGATCTGTGTAACTTCGTTGGATAAAAAATTTTAAGAAAGTACAATTTACCATCTAAACCCTTAATTCTGTACGTTTCAGCTGTCGAGCTTTTTTTCACTAAAAGAAGAACACTGTAACTTCCCTTAACAGAATGTCCTTTTGATAATAATCCCTGTTTTAATTCCCCCATTTGTTAAGACTTAGCCTAATGTATCTCTTGGTTTTTCATCATCAGGCATTAATGCAATTACTTGAACTAAAATTGGCCTTACCGACGTAGTTCTTCCTCCGGCTACCAATTGTAGACCCTGATTCACTAACTGCCTTGCCTTTATCGCATCTTTCCAGGTATAATCCTCAAAGTTATTGTCAATGATATTAAGATATTCAACATCCAAACCATTACCAGTAACCACATTACGTAAATTGAAATCATAGGACCCGATCTCCCGAATTAAGGCTTTTGCTGCTTTAGTACTTTTATCGGCAATAATTTGCTCTATGGAATTGCGGTACTCATTAATGTGGGCCTCAACTTTATCCATATTTAACTCATCGTCGTCACTATTGGCTTTAATCTTGTCAACTAAATCCTCTAATTCGTAAAAGGTGTTTTTCAGTTCTTGCTCAATTGTTGGCCATTGATTTGATTTTTCAGTATTGTCGATCTTTAACAATTCTTTACGTAACCCATCCAATATTTTCATTTTGCCATCAGCGCTGCCTTTTTCATTCTCTAAATTTAATTCAAGGTCACGTAGCCTCTCTGAAATAGCATCATCATTTAATTCGCGGGCATTAGCACGAGCCTTACTGATTTCCTGAAGTAATGCATATTCTGTGGGTGGCTCTGTTGATTTGATTTCTACTTGAAGTTCTTCGGTATGGTTCAAAAGTGGAAAATACGCACTGAATTGCATTACTTGTGATCTGTCAATTTTAATTGTTATGTCGACATCGCTGCCCTCGGGTAACAATCCAGGCAGAGATTCGCCGGTAATAATGATTTCATTAATAAAATTATTAAGCAGAGGATTGCTGCCCGAAGCATCATAGTCACCCTGATAAATAGGAATACGAATTACATCGTTTGCCATCCCAGGTCTTATTATATTCCTTGTTTTCAAGCCATTTATCACTCCTGTTGCAGGTAACTGCTTACTTTTTTCCAGACCTTTTACGGGCAAAAACAAATCTTTATCCTCATCTTTAAAATACTTTCCAATTCCGATATTATAAGGCAAAACCTGCATACCATCAAGCCCTCCAATTCCTTGTAATATGCTAAACTGGTTGGGCTGGCACTCTAATAGATTGCCTTGTTCATCGTATAAATGAATTTCAAAAGAATTAGACCGTCCTTCCATCAATAAAACTTCGACAATGGAGGCTTTTTCACCGATCAATTTTTTCCCGGTAGAAAAGGCATTATCAGATCGAACTACATCAGCATAAATTCTATCCGCTATATGACCAGAAGATTTGTCTTTGAGAATTTTTAAGTTGACCATTGCATCCAATTCAACGGTAGTCGCATCGTATTTTAATTCAAGCTGGATTTTAGCTTTATCTCTGGTTTCATCTTTTACAGAATCTGAAACTGAGATTGTTGATGCGAAAAGTGCTGCTCCCTGTGCAACTACAGTCATTGGGTCTACCGAGGTATCCACCTTATCCGTTACCTGTTCCTTGAGCATTTTCCTTAGGACAGGGGAGTAAGTCGGACCACCTACTAAAATCAACGCACCAAGGTCAGATCCTGATAAATTATTTCTTTTTAACAGTTCTTGAGTTATGTTTATCGCTTTTTGAAAAACGGGGCCTAATACATTTTCCATGTCAGCCTGAGTAACTAACACATCAATTTCCGGCTCATCGCCATTGTCGTCCTCAAATGGCAAGTCGCCTAAATTTGATAAGATGTTATAGGTTTCTTTAAATGATAACTGAACTTTCGCCTCTTCGGCATAAAATTTCACAGCGGCTCGAATTAGTTCCTTTTTTTGAGGATCATCTAATAACTCGTCAATTGAAAAATTTTGCTGCAGATTAGGTATGATTATTTGATCGACGATAGCGTCATCAAGATTTTTACCACCAAGCCAATTATCTCCGTCTGTATCTTTTACGGTTAGAATACCATCTTCTGCTTTTAGCAAAGCAGCATCAAAAGTTCCGCCGCCGAAATCGAAAACTAACCAAAAACCATCCTTGTTTTTGGTTCCTAATCCATAAGCTGTCGCTGCGGCCACCGGCTCTTGCAGTAATTGTACCTGCTTAAAACCACATAATTGCGCCGCTTTAATAGTAGCATCGTTTTGAGGATTCAAAAACTTGGCGGGAACGGTAATAACTATTGATGAAATGTTTTCGTCCTTTATTACTGACTTTAAAGTTTTTAGAATTTCGGCCGAAAGTTCCTCAGAAGTAAAATTCTTCCCCATGTTGGAGCTTTCATAGGTGTGGGTAGTACCCATTGTCCTTTTAAACTCTATAAAGGTGTTTGTTTTTCCTTTTTCAAATGTTTTTAAGGCTCTGGCATTGTCACTTCGCATAACGTTGTATGCCGCATCACCCACAATTACATCTTTCTTCTTATTAAAATGAATGCAGGATGGAAAAGTGTCTTTTAAGGTGTCAGATTTTTTGATTACCGGAACGCCGTTTTCCATTCTTGCAATCGCGGAATTAGTCGTTCCCAAATCAATACCATAGTCAATTTTATTTCTCATTATATATAATATATTTAGCCAACAGATACTTCTAACTGGGCTGTTTGAATCATTACGCCGTTATAATTTACTTGTGGAATTATAATTTTTGAAATTTGCTCAACTCCCGAATCAAGATTCTCGTCTGGAATAGAACTTGTAACAATTACTTTCATTCCTGGATGAAAGGGCTTCCCTAAAAGCTCAACCATTTCATAGCCATTTGCATTCAAGTTATCCTTTAATTTACCAACCGATGCAACAAGCTGTTTCAGCCCCTTCGTTTTAACGTCCATTAATTTGATGTTACGCTCAATTAAGTTAATCTCACTTGCTAATTTCAAAGCTAATGAATGATCTATTTCTTTTGGAGACTGCTGGGAAGAATTAATTTTTCGAGCCTCCAACAATTGCAATTCGCTATCCATCGTATTTGTCTGCTTTGTGAATTCACTTATGAGACTTTCTTCAATGGAGGATTTTGTTTTACTTAGTTGCTCAATCATATCTGACTTATCCATCCGTTGCTTTTTGCTCAATAACCAGTATAATAAACCGGAAATTAAAAGCAGTAGTAAGACTCCGATGATACCTAATAAGGAACTTTTGCTTAATGATTGATCAACCGCTGAAATTTTAGCTTCGTTTGTTTTTCCAGTTTGCTGTATCTTATTTCCGAGGTCAGATGAAGTTTGCGAAATGGCATTACTATTTTCAACGACTTTTTTATTTAAGCTGTCTAATTTTTGAGCGGTTCTTGAAAGTTTGATATTAACAGCCTTTAAATTTGATTGTAATTCATCGTTCTTAGTCTGAAGGGTTTTCACTTTACTGTTAACTGAATGAATTTCTTTTTCAAAATCCTCTTTAGTAACACTTTGGGCATAAACGCTAACATTAAAAAAAATCAGGACTGCCAGTAATTTTGTTTTCATATCAAAAATCAGTTTGAAGTATCTTAGCTTTTAAATCATTTATCCTTGTTTGCTGCATTCTTAATTGTGCCGCTTTCTCTTGCGAACTTTTAGTTAACAATTGATCTATTTTCCGTTGTTGAGCGTTTATTTGCGATAGTTTGTCCGCCTGACTTCTCATAAATTGCCATTCGTTAATTCTTGCAAGCTCACTTTTTGCGTTGTTAATTTCAGCAACAAAATAAGTTTGTCTTTGAATGTCATTAACTTTTGATTCGGCCTGTCGAAGTTCTTGCTGTAATCGTTCTTTAGGGCTTAAAGTTGATAGGCCGACCTGTGTACAAATGGATTTTAAAGCATCTAAATTTTTGTTAAAATGCACCTTATTGTCATGGTGCATATCAAAAGTTCTGAGATTATAAGTTAGATCTAAGGCGGATTGTAAAGATGTCTGTAAAGCTGATTTTGAAACTGTATTTCTGGAAAACCCTTCGGTTGCGTTGTTAATCGCAGAAACTATCATGTTTTGTGAATTCTGCACAATAGCACTGCTCACAGACAAGTAAAAGGCTTCTGATTGCCCTAAAACCTTTTTCATCTTCATGAGCTTTGGTTTACATGTATCAACTAAGTCTTTAGCGTTTACGAGAGAATCACTGAGGTTTTTAAACCTATCAAGCTTATTGTCAATAAAAGCTAAATCATCTTTCAGGAATCTCAGGTTTGCACGTTGGGGTTCGTCGTCATTCCATTCCTTAATGTGCTTGATCGTATCTTTAAATCTTTCCTTAAGAATATTACCCGTTGCCCATGTTTGCGCCTTTAGGCAAAGTTCAAGTGACTTCGGGCCAGGGTCAGTATCGGTTTCCTTGTAGTACAAAAAATAATCTATTCCGCATTGTAAGACTTCTTCAGCCACCTTGTCGGCGATAGAAGTGTATTGAAAATTTGTTGGGCTTAATAAATTATTGAGTTGAAATAGCCACTCGTAAGAATCATCATACAGTTCGGTTCCTATCCGCAAAGCATTGGCATTATTTGCATTCCTGTTTTTGGCTGCGGCGTTAACCTCTTTCTCGATATTGGTTATCGGACGTGCGACTGATAATTTTACAAAATCGTCTTTGGCTGTAAACTCAACAGTTGACAATGCTTCTAAAAGCTTATTTATGGAAAAGATGTTGCTTTTTTCTATTTCAGCCTGTACTTGTTTTAAAAACATTAGCTGAACAGCTCTCTTTGATGCTTGATAAGTAACATCAGCAGCCAATTCTTTTAAACCTCGGAAAAAATCACTTTCTAAGAATTTGATTTTTAGTTTTATTCCCTTTTCAAGTGTAGCCTCTTTAATACCAGCTTTGTGAAAAGATCCCGACATCATAAGTGTCGAGAGATTAAAAAATGCTGATGCATTTTTCTCGGTTACCTCTTTGCCATTTGTAATTTTTGCCCACAATGCACCTGCTTCTTTAATGTTACCCTCTTTCAACAGTTCAAATGCCGGTTCGTCCGTTACCTCATTCCCGTTATAAAACCAGAAGAGCGCGTGATTGAGTTTATCATGATCGAGATTCAGATTGGATGCAGCATCAGTAACTGAATCAAGAGTTCGATCTAAATTACCGATTGCAGGAAAACTATATGCTTCCGGCGGTTCCTGCTCCGCTTCTATGTATTGCTTTAGCCGGGAAATTTGCTTGGTTTTTTCTTTAAGCGAAGTACCAACAAGCTGCCCAATAATTCGGTAAGGGTTGTCTAATATTACGTGCATTGATAAGGATAACAGTTTCTAAAAATAGGAATATATAAACAATCTATTTTAATAGTTTTAAAAGAACAACTATTTATTTATACCACTTATAATCGCTATAAAGCAGTTTATATTTGTTTTTGCATGAATATTAAAGAATTCAAAAATGCTTTTGATCTTTTGGTCGGGCAATTGGTTGGTATTGGTGAAAAAGATTTGGCTCGTTTGCTTAGCGAAAGATTAGAGGATTTATGTGAACTGCCTGAAAACTCTCCAGTAGTTCTTTCCATAAAGAAGATACAGATTTTCTCAAATGAAACTATTGCGCTTATAAAAGATCAAACCTCTTTGACGCTTACTTTGATCACTTTCCGCAAATTGAAGTATATGGACAATAAGCACAATTTTCTGCAAGTTCCGTGTGAAAAAATGGCACTTCAATATTAAAGATTTCCTCTAATTTAATAGTTAATTGCTCTCCAAAGCCTTTTTTACGGTCTTCCAGGTCTTCCGCCTGTAATAATGTTTTTGCTTTGCCTTCTTTAAAAACAGTTCCCTCTTTGTTAATATTTCGTACTACATAAAGGTTCGGTTCAACGGCTGCTTTATTGTGGATTTGTTCATATATATATGTGTAGAAAAGCGTTTGTACCATAGCCTTATTCGTGTTTTTGCTGTCATGTGCAAAGAGGTCATCAAGGGAAGTATAGGCTAATTCATCACTTCCTGTCTTGTAATCGACTATCCGGGTAACACCTTCACGTTGGTCTACCCGGTCAATTATACCATACAAACTAACATTTTTTGTTTCACCGTTTACCTGAACAGGATAGGAAACGACGTAATCACTTTTGTTTTCAAGCTCAACCAGATAAAACGGAGCCTGTTGTTCGTCATGGTCAAGAATCACGTTAACGTATCGTTCTATAATGGCCAATATTACCAATTGCATGCCTTTAAGCGCTAACTGATCCACGGCGGCAGAAGCATACATGATCTCAATAAAGGATTTTCTACACAAATCAGTGAGGTTCTTCCTGTGTGCAGAAATGCGTTCACTAGTTATTTGAGGGTTTTTTTGTTTCAATTCCTGGTAAAACTTCTCCATGACTAAATGCAAAATAGAGCCGACACTATTTGCTTCAAGATTTTCCACCAACTTTTCTGGCTCCTTAATCCCCGCTATATACCTGTAAAAGAATTGCATCGGGCAGTTCATATAAGTTGTCAATGCAGTCGCCGATATTTTCTTAGCATAAGGCCCTTCCGCGTCGAGGTATTGATATAATTTGCTTAATACTTCGCCCTCTTTAGCTACATTAAAGGTCGTTCGTTGTTCCAGAGCCATATCCTGAATATGGTCGAAATATTTGAAATCGTACCCGCTTTCAAATTCCAACTGACGAAGGAAGCGGCTCGGTTCTCCCGGGTTAGTTTCGTCAGGCTGTGCATTATAGACAAGGCTAACAGTTGAAGAACGCTGCAATAAGCGGTAAAACATATAAGCAGAAATGGCATCCTGGTTTTCAGGAACTGGAAGGCCATACACCCTGCGAATGCTGTCGGGAATAAAGCTGTGCCTGCTACTGCTTTTGGGTAGTACGCCTTCACTGGTGCCTAATATGTACACATGTTCAAAATCAAGCGCACGGCTTTCCAGCAAGCCCATTACCTGCAAGCCTTGTAACGGTTCACCCATCAATGGGACTGATATGCCCTGAATGGCCTTACGGACCAGTGCAAGTACGAACGAGGAAGAAATGTCGGCCGCAAATGTCGTCAGTCCATCTGATAATCGGTTCAGTTCTTTAAGAAAACTAGTCAACAAATCGCTGTCTGTATGCTTTAAAACACCCTCGGCGGCCTGCCGGTAGAGGATGTTTTCAAATATCTCATACAAGGAGCGGATACTTTCAAGGCCGCTTGGCATCGTCGCGAAAAAAAGCGATGCAAGTTCTCCTGATCCTGTCAACAGGTGTTGCGGTACCTCTACCATTTGACCGTCCAATATCTGTTTTTGAACAGCGCTCCTGATTGTTTCGGGAACCCCTGCCAAGGGATGAGAAAAAAAGCCTTCGGCCTCCCTGTAATAGACGGTATCTTTTCCTTTTACGGCTAACTGATCCTGTACTGTAAGCCAAAGGTCTGCAAGGCCGTATATCCCAGAGGCCATTAATGGATAGCCCATAGTAACATTAACAGGAATGGGTTTGTCGCTATCGTCCGGAAAGAACGACGGAATGGTCTGCAACACCGGAAAAAGCAGTTGTTCATCTGCAAGTATTACAGCGATCTTTCCCGTATGGTCCTCTTGTTTAAGTAGTGGATAATGATCATTAAGTGAAGCTTGCAAGATCTTCGCTTGTGCCGTACGACCTTGCGTTCGGTAAACATTGATTGTTTTCGGATTGCTTTGTATGTATGATTTATGCTCACCAAGGGCATTTTTAAGTCCCACTTTCGCAATGTTGTCTCTTAAAAACAACCCTGATTCCTGAATGGGATCATTCATATAATACGCGTCCGTATCAAAATAGAATAAGGCTTTACCGCTGTCCTGCCATCGCTTAAAAACAATGGACTCGGCTTTGCTCAAGGCATTAAACCCAACTAACGCGATTTGCTTATAGGAGGTAGTGAAATCAGGAATGTCCGCATTCTGTTCCGACAATTTTCTATATATCTGTCCGCGTGTCGAAAAGCCCTGATTATTCAGCGCCTGATGAAATCCGTTATATAGATTTGGCATACGTCGCCACATGCGAATGAACTGCTCCTGCTGTGCTTGTTGCTTACCGGCGGAGAATGATGCCCAAAATTGCTCCAGGAACGCTTGCTGCTCACCGGTCAGGTGTTGAAACTGATGCTGGATGACAGCGATATCTTCTAACTCCGAAAAAAGCTCTTCTGCTGCAACGACTTCCGTGTCGATCTGTTCAAAATCGTTCAGTATGGTTTGGGAAGTGCTATAAAAGGCGTCCGGTCGAATTGGTTGTATCCCTTCCTGTTCCAACAACAGGTTATATTGCTGAAATAATGTAAAGAACTGAATGTAATGATCTGCTACCTGTGTCGAGGATGACAACGAAAGGAACTCCTGAATGGTAAAGAACGAGGGGCTCCAAAACGGTTTGCCGATGATACGGGCCAGATGCTGTTGCATATAAGAGACCGGCCGTTTGTTATTGAATATGACGGCGGTATCTTTTAACTGATCACCTAAGCGATTATAAAGGTCTTGCGCGACTTCCTGTAAAAATGTATTCATGATCAAATAGCTTTAAGAGTGCCGCTCAGGGCATAGAAAAGATAAGTATCCACAGGCTGATAACCCATGCCAAGTAAAAGTTCTTTGTACCCTTTTACCTGGCGAATATGTGATGGTTCTTCATTTTGAGTGAATTTATAATCAATGACCGTCACTTTATCTCCCAAAATCAGTACTTTGTCAGGTCTGTAGCTTTGCCCTGAAGGTGCAATGATGCTTTTTTCATTTAAAACTTGTCCACCACCATTTAACAGTACTGTTAATTCCGGATGATTAATTACCTGTATAACACGGTCATTAAAATATTCGACCTCTTCTTTACGCAGGTATCCTTCCAGTACCATTCTTTTAAGCACTTTCTCTAAATCAGCGGCGCTGTCGGCACGCGAAAGTACCTCATGCAATATGGCGCCTTCACGTAATGCAATGTTCCGAGAGAGCAGTTCTGCCTCCGCGTTCTCCTGGTCCGCAGTTAATACATCACTTAACCTATCGGACAGTGGATACCAAGCTAATTTAACTGAAAAGCGTTTCGTGTCATCTGTTGTGTCGTTCGGGCCTTCTACCTTGTTCACCGCATCGTCCAGTAACAAGTGGTCATCATCTATAAAATATTGAGAGAAATTCGGAAAGAGCTTCAATACGCTGACCAACAGGTCTCCGACATCTGTGATTTTCCCTGTTGTAGTTCTTTTACCTTGTGAAATGATAAAAAGGTGCTCTTTGGTCCGCGTAGTCGCCACATACAGCATATTGAGCGCATCCATGTAATTGAAAAGCAGTTCCTCAAAGTAAGACTTTGCCGCAGACGAGTTGGCCAAAGATTTTTTATAACGTACCGGTATGCTTTGCAGCCCCTCGTAAACAGTGCCTAATGACGGCACCCAGAATACTGATCCGGCTCGCCCGTCAACTGCCCATCCGCAAAAAGGTAATAGAACTGCCCTAAAAGCAAGGCCTTTTGATTTATGTATTGTGATGACCTGTACAGCCTCTGAATGTTCAGACGAAGGTAACGCCTTTGTTGCGCCTTCGTCCTCCCACCATTGAAGGAAAGCGCTCAGGCCTTTTTCTCCCTGGCTTGCAAAATTCCCTGCCAGGTCACGGAAGGCCAGTAAATAAGCAAGGTGGCGCGACTGGGCAGGCCGATCCAGTCCGTAAGCCGCGATCAATTTTTCGACCAGTTCAGGTAAGGGTGCTTGTAACCAGCCCCGCCAGTTAGTACATAGGTGAGCGGGCAAAACATTGTTGAGGTCTTCCAGTGCTTTGTTTTCTAGCCCGAACAAGTTTTCAGGTAAAAAAACTGTGCCATTGATCTTCGCAAACAAACTTATACAGGTAGCTTTATAGATGGCCGTATTTTTCGGTAACCCTTCCATGCTTCGCATGGTGTCGATCAATAGTTTTACCGCGGTATTACCGGCGATCAGTAATGCTTCGCCTGATATGACGGGTATCGCTGCCGCCATAAGCGCTTCCACCGCCTGTACCGCCTCATTATTAGAACGTACCAGGATACAGATATCTCCAAATACGTACCCTTTCTCAGCCACGAGCCGCTTGATCTCTGTAATACTCCGCTCTAAGGCCGCTATGCGGAAGGTCTCTGCTTTAAGGTCATTTCCTTGGTCGTCAGTTCTCAGCACATTGAAGCTTATGCAGCCGCCCTTTAACGTCTTCTCATGAGTAGATTGTTTTGCCTGGTTATATACACTTGGTATGATTTGGTCATGGCCTTGCTCTGTCCACCATTGTTTTACGATATTGCCAGCCTCTTCGTCTACTTTAGCGTTTAACTGTTGCTGCAATGCCAACGGAGCGAACTCGAAAAGCAAGTTATTAAACCTGACAATGTTCTCAGTGCTTCGGTAATTGGCATCCAAATTATCGTCAACAATGTATGCTTCGCCTATATCAGCCTTAGCGCGTTGATGGAGGATGTTCCAGTCCCCGTTACGCCAGCGGTAGATCGACTGCTTTACATCGCCAACGATCAAATGATCCACCAGCTCTCCGGTAGCCTCTGCCATAGCGTTCGTCAATAATGGCTTAAAATTGGCCCATTGACTACCGGAAGTGTCTTGGAACTCGTCAAACAAAAAGTGGTGATAGCGACTACCCATCTTTTCCCAGATGAATGACGGACTGCTATCATCGGCCCCAGTAATTCCCTGAAGCAGGTTTTGGGCATCGCTGATCAATAACGTTCCGCTTTCCTGACGATAAGCTTTCAACAGGTTGGCCATTTCCTGCATCAATCGCAGATAATATAAGTTTTCGTTGACGGCGCTCGCTAATGTATATTCCGGCAGACCATCGATGTAGGTCTGGTAAAGGTAATTAAGTACCGGATTAAGCTGTTGGTATAATGCATCACTATTTCCAGGCTTGAACCATTCATCTACGTCATCAATTAGCTTTTCCAGTTTCTCGATTTTTGCAAAGTCGCCATCGGCGATCTTGGGTATGTTAGTCAGTGGCGATCTTGACATACCCTTTAAAGATTTGGGATCGATACCATCAAATATTTTTGCCGCTTGTTGTGCGATCTTTGTTATAGATTCTTCAAAATCCTTTATAGCTGCCTTAGTGACAAATTGATAATGGCTAAAAAGCGTGTCGATATCCTGCTCGGCCAACAGTTCTTGCATGGCCTTTTCGAACGGCTGGTACCGCTCTTTGAAGATCTCGCCAGCTAAGTCAGTGAGCGCATGATGATAGTTCCAACTTTTATTGCTATCGATACGTTCCAATGCCAGATTAATGATCCATTGCAGGAGATTTGGATTATTTTCCAATTGTGCATTAAGCCGGTCGGCTAAATCGTTCTTGACCTTCTCGAAATTCATCTCCAATGCATAGCCGGAATCAAGCCCCAGCTCAAATGCAAATCCCCTGATCACTTTTTGCACGAACCCATCGATCGTGCTAACGGAAAACCTGCCGTAATCATGCAAAATTTTACGATATATCTTTTCTGCCTGCGTCTGTAAACTATCCGGATTAAGATTAGGATGTGACAAAAGGATTATATCACGGATATTGTTGACTTCTTTTTTGCCTTTAGCCAGTGCCGATAGGACGAACAATATGCGGGTCTTCATTTCTTCGGTCGCCTTATTCGTAAACGTGACAGCCAATATTTCCCTGTAACGTGAATCTTTAGCAAATAATAATGTTAAATAATGTGCGGTTAGGCTAAATGTTTTGCCTGATCCAGCGGACGCCTGAAGTATTTTTAAAGGTTTTGGCATAATATTACCATGCTATTGAATATAAGAGACAATGCAAGTTGCACTTAAAATACGGTATTTTAATTGACAATAAGTAATGTTGGATAAAGAACTTGCCGAGCTATATCAGGTGGCTACTGGGGTTTTAAATCAAGCGGTAGCAAGGAATATAAAACGGTTTCATCTGACTTTATGTTCCAGCTTACCGAGCAGGAATGGGCAAACTTGAAATCACAAATTGAAATATCAAGTTGAGGACAATACTTACAATATTACTAAAAAAATTTATTGGCGGGTAACTTACCAAAGAAAATTCAGAGCATCCAGCTCATGGCTTTAATATACCATAATATCAGGCTTATATAAAAGCGCTATCTTTATAACAATCAAAATATAGCAGCTTGACAAGAGAAGAATTTTTAAACAGTTTGGTAAATAATGAAAACGGCACTGTACTGAATGCAACTGCTATGTTTCCAATGGACGATTGTTTTGAGACAAAAATGCCACTTATTAGCATATTGAATCTTGATGAGAGTAAAATAAGCAAGGAAGGGAAATTGGTTTTAGACATCTTGGAAAATGATCCTGACTCTTATAACTATAAAGATTTCATGCGCTTTAAATGGAAGCTATGGGCACTCACCTGTTTACAAGATATTTTTCCATCAACGATTTATAATGACTTTACGCATGAGGCTTATAATGCCTTATACTACTTTTACTACGAGAGCCTCCACCTGATTCGAGAATTTTTTTATGTTGGCCTGAATAACTTTTTGAAAGCTGCAGACCATTTATTGCGCACAATTTTAGAGTTTAATATTCGTCAAGCCTATTTCAATGACAAATGCGATATTGAACATTCACTAAAACCGGTACAAACGTACTTGGATAAAGGGCATTGTCCATCAAATCAGAGCATGTTGAATTCTTTTTTGCCTAATAATTCTATTGGAAAAGCAACAAAAGTCAATATTCAAAACTTGATCAAAATACTGTCGAATACATCCTCTCATGCCTTTAACCCCGACGATTCGAGCCGCTATCATGGTAAATTACATTTTGAATACACACCCGATTCTATGGTATTCTGGATCAAATTAGATTACTTATTAACCCCAATTTTATGGTCATATTACCTATTATATCCAATGGCATTTCAGCCGAGAGATATCATTAAAAAGTTTGGTTTTAATTATCCGGCGGGTTTGTACATCACGGAAAATCAATTTAGGGTTTTTAAAAACTCTCTTCTTTTGGAAGATCAAAAAATTTTACAAGCCTATAGTAATGAACAACAAGTCGTTGTTGATCTAAATGAATTTTTTTATAGTCAATCTGATCTTACCTATGAGCAGATCAAACAAACGTGGCGAAGTGATGATGGAACGATGCCAGAAAAAATACATTTGGGTTATTTGCAAACTGTTGCCCAATTAAGGGGGCTTAAAGAAATTTGCGCAAATAATTGCACCCTTACTAAGCGAGATACCAGCGATCTTCCGGATAATTTTCTTGAACAACATTCCAGTCTTGCTTTTTGGCAGAAGAATTATGCTAAAGTAAAATTGTAATAAAGCAATGATTGTAAAATATAGAGCTGAAAGAGTAGGAACTACTTAAAAATAATCTGCGCAAATAGGCTGCGTAAATGGTGGTTATCTTTGTGCATTATTACAATAAACAACATGTTAAAATTTAATGAACGCTGGCGATTTGACAGTCCGGGCGAAATTCCTCATGAAGTAGATCAACAGTTTTTTCAGCTCGTCAATAAATTGGCGAAAGATGAACAGGTGGTATTTGAAAAATTCAAAAGAACTTTTGCTTCTGCATCGGGGAATTCTACATCTTATAGTTCGAATTCAAGCTGGGCATCATCTGATTTAATGGGATACATGACGGAGGCACGTAGCAACGCACCAACCTACATTGAAGCATTTTATGATGGATGGTCTAACTTGGGAAGTGAATACCCTGCTGTAAATATTGATGTCATTAATAGAATTCTAGCCAAAGCCAACTCACGTTATCAAATCAAAGATGGAGAACTTATTTTTGATGGGCCCGAACTAATTCCGTCTCCCGAAATCCCAAAATCCTTATTGGAGGAAGCCAGAAAAACAATTGATGACTCATTGTTAGAAGCAGAAAGGCTATTTCAAGAAGGTCGGTATCGACCCGCCGTTCAAGAAACCCTATGGCTACTAGAAACTATCGTAACTGTATTTGATAAAATGGAAGTAGAGGGACATAAAATTGAAGGGAAATATTTTAATAAGATTATTGAAAAGCTTGCAGAAAAAACAAGCCATGTTACACTAAAACAAGTTATTGACTGGGTAAGAAAATTACATGGCTATCTATCTGCTCCATCGGGTGGAGGTATTAGGCATGGTTCACATTTAGCGGAAGGGATTGCGGTTACTCCGAACGAAGCGCGGCTTTATTATAATCTTTCAAAAACATATATTACCTATTTCCTCGGGGAATATGAAGCGCTGAAAGATTCTTCAAATGACGATGATCTTCCATTTTGATTTATTAATATTTAATCATACTCCATATCGACCTGAATTCCCAGCAATTTCCCAGCAGGGGAATCATCTTCCAACACATGACAAATATTGTCATCTATAATCGATTTAAATTCCTCTGGGGTTAAATAAGGCTTAATGTCGTCAAGATGATTTTGATTGATGGTAAGAATATATTGTTTACGGGTAGGTACAATATAGTCATTTAATACTCTGAACAGGGCGGCAACCTGTCTAGGATCTATTCCGTCAAGTAACCTGCTATCATGAAAAACCATATTCATATGATGCCCAAAGCCTTGTAATAATATGGTCAAATCGTAACAAAACAACTTCACGCTATTGATGCCATCGGAAGCGTCAGCCTGAATTTTAGCGTCAAAATTATACCTTATTTGATTGTCCCCGTCATTGTTATATACGGTAATACCAGCGGCGGCATCAGGATAAAATCTTTTGGTTAGCTCTCTAAAGAAATCACGCAGATCTTTTATTACACCGTCAGCTTCGGCCAGATACGTCGCAGTTTTAGCCGTGGCATCCACGAAATCACGTTCCAGTTTTATCTTTTGGTCCTGATATTGTTTTAATAACTGATCGTAACGTTCTAGTTTGTCTTTTTCACTTCTTAAATCTGCCAGTCTATTGGTGAGTTTTACAAATACATCAAGTGCCTGGTGTGTATCCAGATATTTTAGGCTATTATCAAACTCGACCTTTTTTGCGTTAAAAGTAACGTTCAAGGTATCCATATCCCTTAGCAGTTCATTCTTTTGATCTAATAGTCGCTTATCACGATTAACCGTTAAATGCTGGTAAAACTTTTCTAAATCCTCCAATCGTTTAATTGCACTTTCGGCGATTACGACTGAGGCTTCACTGTAAATTCTGGCGATACTCTCCTTTTTAATATCAGGCGAAATTTTACGGCTTTCATCAATGTTCTGAACCTGACCTTGAAGCAAAACGATCTGATTTTGTAATTTCTCTAACTCCCCGCGCAGCCGATCTGCCTCCTTTTTAATATCATAAAAATCCTCGGCCACATTAAAGTTTGCAAGATCAACCTCCAATTTTTTTATTTTGTCCGCCAGGTCTTGAGTTGCCAATGACACATCTTTGTTGCCAATAAAAAAATCTTTGAGTAACTGATCATTACTTAAGTCATTGATTAAGGTTTTGATTCGTTCCTTTTCTACACGCAGCGTATGCTTCTCCTTTACTAAATGTATATTTAAACCCAGTAAAAAAGAGTTAGTCAATAAAATTTGGTAATCTTTTCGCAGCTCGTTAGGATCGTTAAAATTTACATATGATCCTCTGCGTGGCCGGATGAAAAATGGCAATAAACTTCTGAAAGATAGATAATCTATATCTTCCGGGATATCAAACAATAGGTTTTCAAATTTCTTGTTGAACTCCCCTAATTTAATATCAACACCATCAAGTTTGATATTTTGTTGCCCATCTGTGGCGCGGGTAACTAAATACTCAACTTCACTTACCTTGAAGCGTAAGGAAAACTCCCAACCCGGAAGATTTTTTTTGAACTGTTCTTTCTTATTAGAGCCTAAACAAAAATGAATGATGGCAACTAACAAAGATTTACCAACGCCATTAAATGTTTTGTTCTGATCATTCCTGCCAGGGTTAGTCTGTTTTGCGACAATAAAATTTAACCCGGAAATATTTTTAAATACTACCGGCTTAAAACTGGAATGATTTGAATTTAGCGAGATTAGTTGCATTTGATAATTAGACCTTTCTCTTCTTTAATTGCCTGGATACCGTAAAGAAAGATTAACGTTAACACAAGGTTGTCAAATGTTTGTTTAGCAAAATATAGACCGCTGTTAAAATCAGCAAGATATCTTTTCCAAAGTTCATCCACGCTTAGTGGTTGCTTCAAAATTTGAAGCAAGTAACTACCAAACCCCAATAAGGATTCAGAAAAATTAACGTGTTTACTCGGCAAAAGCATTGTTATATTTTATCAGGGTGTTTTTCAAACACGTCACAAGTTTCAAAATATTTTGCAATAATCGTAATAATTGCTGACTCCAAGTGTGCTTCATTTCTTGGGGCACACGATTTTACCAAATCCCAAAAAATAAAATCACCAGGATATTCTTCATCTGCTGTACCCCAATCTGTTTCTTTTGCAACGGAATATATTGCTGTAAGTTTTTCTTGTAATTCATCTGCTAAAAAGCTCTGATTGGATAGATACTCGTTTAATGCCCCCAATTTTTGCGCGCCAATGTTCAGATATAACTGAATGGCCGGACTTAACTTGTTAAATTTAATTTTCTCGTCCCAGTCAGGAAATTCTATTTTACTACAGGCCTTACCCATTGGCAACTTCATAATGTAACCAATTGCCTCGGTTAGAACTGAATAGTCTAAATGAGTAATGGTGTTTGTATCCGGTAAAAACCCAGTAACTGCAATAATCTCGTCATCGGTCAATTTAAACAGTTTATTCTCCAGGTCTTTGGGTGTTAAAAAGCCTCCTGCATCTAAGTTGTTATTTTTTATCAGCGTCTGTATAGCTATTTCACTGTCAGGATTTACCCCTTGATATTTATCGTTAACGACAAAATAAAACTCCCTAATGCCTGTCCATTGTTGTTTCAGACCAGCAAAATCAGTTCCCAACTTTGAAACTACGGCGGGGTAATTATTTCTAATTTCTTCTGGTGCATAAACTTGGTAATAAATGCCTTTTGACGCAACATAGCCATCATTTTTGCGATCCCCGATATTCCCCCAAGGTTTGATCTGCTGAAACCCTTGCTCAGCATAGTTTAAAATACTCGTAAATAAATCTTCAAAACGATCGCCATTAGCTTCATGTATCTTGATCTTAAATAACTGTCTTGCGAAGGCTTTTTCTTGGGTATTCATATCGTAAATATAATAAATAAAAAAGGTCCTCCTGATTAAAGAGGACCTGCAAAGTATCATCTATAATTTATCGTCTTTGGCGAGACTGCAACAGGAAATAGCATTTAGATGAAAAACCTTAATTTCCATATTACGGCATTCCCTTTATCATGCTTTCTATAAATCCAATTTCATTTACATCAAGAGTGTATTTAGCAAATAACTGTTTGTCAATTTCGGAAATTGATTGATTCCAGTCAATATCACTTTTAATTGTAAAATTTTGAATGGGAACAAACTTATAAGTTTTGGATGTGGCATCTTGGCTTGCCTTTGCTATGCTGTGCATAAAACGTAAAAACTTCGTCGAAAAATACTTACATAAGTTTTTCGCTGATACTTCATCGAGTTTTAATTCAGCACCCATTACCAGGTAAGATTCGGTGCATATAGTGCCGGGCTCGCCAACAAAAGTGTTTAAGTTATCATCGTTTAATTCGGTGCCAATATTATTCGCTCTTGGAGTAAACACTTTATACAGGTAAATCCACGATTTTCTAGTTGTTATCTCATCTCTATCAACATAGCCGATCTTTTTACCCTTTCCGTAGCATATAACAGGATGTTTTAACCCAATTTCGCTATTTCTAAACTTTTCATCGTTTGTAAAATAACCTCGAAAACCAAAAGGTCTAAGTGGAGAAACGAATTCTGAAAAAGGTTGAAAATCACTCTTTTTATTTACTTTTTCGATAATTGAAATAGCTTCATTGTGTCTAACAAATGTTCCGCCTTCAGATGGTTTTAAAGAGCGATATACAAAACTTGGATTTTCTGATTCCTTATGAGTAACTACTTTTGTGAGATTTAATTCGTTGTTATAATTTTCATCCCATAAAAAGTAACAAATTCCGCCTCTAATATTTGTTTTGGGGAAAACTAACTCTGGATTCAAAAAATCGTGCAATAGAGATATTCTTTTGTCTTTTAGCATTGCACTACGAAAGTCATCAAGCCCCCGACCACCAGAATACCATCGGGACGGCATAATCATAGAAATATACTGAGGTTCTATTTTTTTCGCAATGTCTACAAATTGGTTATAAATAGGTTTGGCACTTCCTTGAGCACCACCGTCCATTTCCATATAAGGTGGATTCCCTACAATTGCGTTAAACTTCATTTCATTATTATCATTTGATTTCCAATAGGTTTGCCCCTTTTTTATTTTCTTAATAAAATTTTCAGGTTTGTTTTTGATTTGAAATACTAAATCTTCAAAATATCGCGCATTTAAATCAGCATGTCTAAAGCCTAATAAAGTTCGTTTGGTAATACTTTTTGCCATTGGCGTTTTGCAAATGATAAAAATATTTTCAGAGATAGTCCTATCCCATTCCTCTAATTGTTGGCTAATGGATAAAGTATTTGGGTCAGCATTAGAATATTTTTCGTTAATACGTTTACGAAAAATGTTGTAAGCAACGTATAATGGATAAAAACCAGACTTAGAATTAATTTCTAATATTTTTGACTTTGGCGAAAATACATTCTCGGTAATTTCTCCTTGGGAAAGATAAACTGGAATAGGTATAGTTCTTTCGCGGGTCTCATCTAAAAAATTATAGCCTCCAAAGCAATCGCCTAAATGCATATTGACTACACGCCATGGTGTCAATACAGTTTCTTTGTCTGGGTTACGGAATGTACTAAATATAGAAGTAATCCGTTCTATTCTTTCTTCTATAATTAATAGATCTGCAGCTCGTGCGAGCGCTCTAATTCGTTTACCAGCGGCACGAAATACATCAGGTTCATAATACTTTTTAAATTTCAAGAAGGTGCTTTTGGTTACACCCATTGGCATAAACTCTTCCCAAGATTGATTATCTACTAAATCGGTAAAACTATCTATTGAAATTTCTTCCTCATCCGTCACATCGGCACCGTAAATTAACAAAGGCATACGAATTGAAATCCCCCGAAGAATTGAAATAGCACTATCCCTGTTTTTCTTTTTTTCATTTTTCTCGCCCAGAATCAGCTTTTCTTCATCGGTGAGCTGACCTTTGTTTTTCTTTTTTAAACCCCCTAATTGCTCATATTCCTCATCTGTAAAACCTTGATTATTTATATCAATATCCCCACTTTTCGGCATTGCCTTAGTACTTCCAATTATCTGCTTAAGACCATCAAAATCTTCCAGACCCAAAGCGTCCAATTTCATTAATTCGTCGTTATTGTATAAGTAACCGTCTTCAAAACCGTTACGCACTACGCGTTCGACATAAGTCTTCTTTAGTTGCTCAAGCATTCCATTGACATCGTAACTAGTCATTTGAGAACCCTGAATTGCAATAATCGGACAGAAGTTTAAAAATTCACCCATAATCTTCCGATCTTCTCCAGTAGTTTTACCGGCCTTTGAAGATACCTTCGCAGTTTCAGCAATTACTTTAAGCGTACGGTCAGGAGCAAAATCAAATACAAAACAATCTTCTTTAATTTTCCCATTGATAGTTGCAGGGGTTTGTACGCGAAAAATTGTCTGCATATAACCAGCGGCAGATGTGTTGTGAGAACCAGCAAGCATGAAAACTGCAGTCCAGGCTTTAACAGAAACTCCAGTGGTTAGTCGGCCGCAAGACAAGGTAATAGTGTAAGTTTCATGTGGCTTATCACTTATAGCCTTATTTACCTTGTTAAGTGCTTCTTCATTTGCTTCTTCTTCATCTCCTTCACCAGCTACGTTAACAATTTCAAATTGGCCAAATACTGGATGTGATTTTAAAACTTTGCTTAAAGCCTTTGATTCTTTTACCCCTGGTAACATCCATAGGGAATGCCTGAAATTATCTCTATATTGGTTTGTGGAGTATGGGTAATTACTTTCCGGATCAGACTTACATATTAAGTTCAAAAAAGCTAGGACATCTTTTTCATGAAGGAATGCACCAAACTCATTTACTCTAAAAAATTCACGAAAATTAAACGCTACTTCTTCATCTATATAACCACGCAAAAGTTTTCCTAAATCATACGTAAAAATGTTTAGTTTGGGCAAGGAAGAATATGGATTGGGATCACCCCAATGAATTTTATCCCAATCTGCTTTTGCTTTTTGCTCCATTACATAATCCCATGTATAAATTTCTTCTTCTTTGTAACTATCAAGAAGATTAAATGGAGTACCAGAAAGATGTAAAATTTTAGTATGTTTCTTTTTTAAGCCTAAAAGTACATTCTTGCCTAATTCGGTTTGTGTACCCTCATGTGCTTCATCCACAATAATATAATCCCAGGTTGTATTATATATTTCATCGTTTTTATTGAAGTTGCCGCCTACTAATTCAGAACCTCTAAGATCTTGCATGGAAACGAAATAAACGTATCTTGATTTATGATCTTGTGCTTGTTTTTCAAGTGTTGAAAAGCGATTGCCTTGATTTTTTGACCCGTAAGAATATTCAGGTGCATCAAAAAACACCTTAGCAAAATCTTCAAACCAGCCTTTATCGACTACAGGTCTATGAGTTAAAATAAGCGTTCTTTTAAAACCTTCTTCTTTCAAAACTTGTAATGCTGATAATGTTTTGCCAAAACGCATCTTGGCAAACCATAGCATTTCATCCCCCTTTTTGAATTGTTTAATAGTTTTTTCAATCGCGACTTTTTGCTCAGGTCTAAAAACTACAGGATTTTGCGAAATCGATATCTCATTTGTGTGTAATGAATCCCTACCAGCTTTGACTGCTGTAATTGCTTTTTTTACTGTATCGAGATCGGTAACAAACCATTCATTTGCTTTATTTTCTAAATCAAAAAGTTTCCTCTGAACACCTGACCGTATTAATACGTTATGAACTTCGGAATCTGAAAATGCTTTGATTACCCCTTGATTTGTATAAACTGCAAATTCAGTATAAAGCAAATCATATGCAATCCCAGCGGTTTGGGTGTATTGATCGATACGTTTTTTTGCGGATATATTTAACGCCTTACTATTCGGCTCTAATCCAAATAGTTCACTTGTACCTGAGGTTGCTTCACCAATTTTTAGACAACCAAAATGTGCGTCATCGTTTATACGAAAGACGTAAATTAATTTTGGCTTTAATGAGGATGTAAATTTCATTTACCTTGCTTTTTTAAAAGGTCAATAAACCTGATTTTCCTTCCTGGGCTATTTGATTCCAAATCTTTCCGAGACCAATCTTTTATTAGACAGTAGATCCCGTTATGTTTAAAAATATTTTCACCCTCGCATCCTTCGCAAACAGGTTTGGCTTGATAATCGCCGAATAAGTCTTGAATTATTCTAGTTTTGGTGTTACATGTATTTGGAACTACACCCTTTAAGCCATCCATTTGCCAAATATTCCAAGAAAGGATATAAGCGATATATTGAATAGATTTTAACAATGGCTCGTCTCCAAATTTGTGCACATAGTTTTCAATAAAAGTGATAAGCAATGCTTCCCGAGCGAGCAGCAAGCTATCACCTTGCCATTCAAATCCATACGTGCTTTTATAGGCTGTTTGTGCTGCCTTTAACCATTCTCCGGTAGAATTAACATTTTCATTTATAACTCTTAATTTTCTATCTAAGATTCCAATACGTCTTTCAATAGGGATGAAAATGCCTGTTGTAGTATCGTATCTGCTAGTAAGATATGGGGCTTCTCCGCAAGCCATCTCTAAACGAATATTGCGGATATAATTTTTCCATGTTTTGCCTTTAGGAAAGGATATTTGGTTAGGATTTACTTGCCAAGTCCTTTCCCCTTCAGATGAAAATACTTCCCTATTAAAAACATTGTCATTTTCAAACCAGTTATGGTCAATTAAATTGTTTTGAGCATTACAAACCCACGAAGGAGTAAATACTTCTGCCATTTCTTTCGACCTAACTAGTTGCTGAATTTTGTTTTTTTGGATTCGCGGCATTATAATATTGCCATTATCACCAGTTATAAGGGCAGATAATATCTCATAATAAGAACTATAAGATTCTCCAATAGATTCGTAATTATTAGTAGCCCATATAATATTTTTCTGAGTTGTATTATCGCGCAACAGGATATCAAGAACATCAGGATATTGTTCAACGATTTCATTTTCTAATATATCAACCTCTATCAGCACAATAACTTATTAATCATAAAAAACTCTAAAATAAAAAACCTTCACAGGCTTTATCTGTAAAGATAGGGAAAATCACGAGGGATTTTGGTTAATTGATCGACGTGGGACCGGATAATAGTTATCAACTTTTTAATCCTTCCACTTTGAAGTTAATACGATTGTTTCATTATGTGGCTTGTTATTGTCTGGAAGTTTATTAATGCGTAATACGACTGGTAAATCTGCTGATAGTCCGGCCAGAATGCAGCCACCCTGTGGAAGAATTGAAAGACTATCAAATGAAACTTTATCAAGGTAAGAAACAGTTCTACCGATTGCCTCAATATCTTTATTATTGATTAAACGGTGCAAAAAATAATTGTGAAGTTGCGATATTATGGTATCTGAAATATCAAAAGGACGTTGACTTGAAATTGTCAAAAAAACTCCAAATTTTCTTCCTTCTTTTATTATTTCCTCAAAAGTTTCTAAGCGGTAATCTTTCCAAGTTTCGCTTTCTCTAATTGAATTTCGCGACAAAATATTGTGTGCTTCATCAACTATTATATTTAAATATTTTTCTCGCTTTAAATTTTTACGTTTATAATATTCATAATAATATTTGCAGATTACTAGGGGGATAACCTTTTTCATTTCCACATTTACATCATTGAGATTAATAATTACAAGGGGGCGGTTATTTGATATTAATTTATCCTCATTGATCACCGCAAAAACTTTTGTAACCTCAGTAAACTTTGACTCTAGCCTATTATAGAGGGGGCCAATATGTTCTTTTGAGTAGTAACTTTTTGCAATCACATCAAAATAATTAATTATGATCTGCAATCGAATTCTTACGAAAGCGTTTAATTTTGTTGTATCAATCGTTATTTGAAAAATTATTTCTTTTAATTTATCAATAAACAGTGTTGCATTTGTGTTGTGATCAATATTTTCAAGTTCTAATTGTGTGCCATATTTGACTTTTAGACCACTCTTCAATCTGTCTCTGATTGCTTTGATATTAGTGAAAAGCGAATTTGACGCATTACTTAATTTATATAATTCGTCTAGGAAGTATATATGAAAATCTTTATCAAGCGTTTTGGGGCCTTGAGTAAGAATTGTAGCTATGGTATTAAATATTAAATTTTTGATACCATCATCGGTTGTTACATTACTAGTTAGCGATTTCTTTGTTAGGCAACTATTTAAAAACGGCTTTTGGGTTTGATCAGTAGCTTTTAAAAGAATTGACCAAAATGTAAGATCATTGACTTCACTTTCCGGAATAGGGAATCGATCACCCTCAGAACTGGAAGTGGATAGAAAAAATCTGCTTTTTAAATCCTTATCAACAATAATGTTATCAATTTCTTGATTTACAGCATATTCACCATTAAAGTCTATTAAAATAAATTTAGCATTTGCTTTAAATTTATCGCTGTCTTTATATTTTGTTATAAACTCATGGTATAATTTTGACAAAGTATACGATTTACCGCTACCAGTATTTCCAAAAATGCCAATATGACTAGCAAAAAGTTTGTCAACACCTAATTCGATTTTTGTATTCGTCTCATTCAATAAAAACCCAATATTTATCTTGTCATCACCCAGCTTAGCAAAACTGTGAATACAATCGAATTCCTGATAATCAAGTAAAAAACAATCATTATCGATTAAGGGCAGTTCCTTAAGTCCCTGGCGAAATTGGTTATTTTCAATATACCCGACTAACGTAACATTCAAAAAACGCTTAATCTTATTTTTGTGGTCAAAATAATTATTAAAATCTAGGTTCTTATCTTCAGAAATAAATTCTCCCTCAATTTTACCAACTATCTCATTAAAACCTTTGGCTATTTTAATGTAAGAACCTACTGAAACATTTTTTATAATCCTTCCATCAAAAAGAAGATGAGGTGCATTTTTATTTTTGTCTACTCTTACTATGATGTTTTTTCCTTTTACTTCGCTTACTGAACCCACTTTTAATACAGACTCAGCCACTAGTAAATCGTTAGTCAGCTTATTTTGCATCTGAATTTTCTTTTGGCATCAAATTATTCTCAGCCCCTTCTTCAGTATTTTCAGCTTTTATACTCCTATTAAACTTTTCTGCAAGTGGAAAAAAATAATCATCAGTTACTTTTTTAAAATCATATCCAACAAAATCAGTATATAAATTTTTGTATTTCAAAGGCTCAAACAATTCTTCAACCCTTTTTTTCCCTCCTTCAGAATAATTAAACACTACCACTAAAAGGGTTGGGTTAGAATTTAATGCTCGAAATGTAATTTGTCGAATATGTTCGTCCGCGAATGAAAACCCAGTAACAAATAGCACCGAATTTTCTCTCTCTAAAATGTTAGAATACATTCGCATTTGTTCATAATATTCAAGCCTTAGCGTAGTATTCTCAAATTTTTCTTTAGTCGGATTAATCATTATTAGATTTTGATATTCCGCAGAAAATGCATCTAGAGTGTCGTGATCACCTAAATTTAAGGCAATTGCCACTGCTTCCTTTTTGATCTCCTCAAAACCCTTTAAAACATTACCTGATGATAGCGGGATTAAAAAACCAGCTGGAATTTTAATTTTATTAAGGTTTTTTAAGACTGTAAGATCGGAATTATAGCTTATTTCGTTTTCCGTTGATTTGTCCCAAGTAAGTGATCCATGAAGTTTATATAAATTGAACAATGGCAATTCTGAACTTACGCTATATTGTGAGCTATTGGTATAATAAGATTTTTGATAGTTAGATGTATTAAATGTCTGAACAAATTTTCCAGAAAATCCATCATTAAACTCTAAACCAAGTTTATCCAAATTGTAATCTAAGAATATGTCTATATTAGTTGTAAAAATATTGACTTCTTTAGGTAATAATTTGTTACGTCTTTTCAGAAGCAAAATATTTAAAGATTGAAGGAATTTTGAATAATTTTCATTTGTTTCATTGAAATCCTCTTGTTCGTCTGGATTAAAAGAATTGTCAACTAATTTTAAGTTTCCTTTAATGCATTTGGTGTAATACCAATGTTTAATGGACACTTCCAAAACCTTAAACCAAATCTCTTGTTTACTTGCCGCAGATTCATTTTCTAACGAAGCAAGTAACTGTTCAATATTATACAAGGTCGAAAGATAATTTTTCGATGCCCCTGAACCTATAAGAAAATTAAAATGGCTGCTTTCAATGATTTTAAAAATTATATCACTATCCATATTTATGATTGGTTAGGTTTCTAAATATTGAATAAATATACATAATAACTTTTTGCAAGGAGGCTTTGGTCGTTATAAACAAAAAATCCCGAGCACTCGCTGCCAGGGATTTTTAACCTAAACCTTATCACAAAGTCAAGTGTTACCTTGACTGTAAATAGTTTTCTAATGTACATTAAATAACTTATCAAATTTAAAAAATATGGAAAAGCTGCCCTATGCTGTCTTTTATCAATCTCCTGATGGTTTTTTTGTTTGTCGAACCGACTTTAAGGACTTGGAGCAAGCCGATGATTTTATAGCCTCCAGGATATTTATATATGACGGTGCTAAATTTCATTTTATTCTTAAAGATGGCAAATCACTTATTAAGGGTGAGCCGATACAACGCACTGAAAAATTTTATTCAGATTCAATGAAGTTTGCAGTGGAGATACCCCTGTCGAGTTTAATCAAATCTTCTTAAACGAAATGCCACTTGGTTCTATTGTTATGTCCTTTGCAATTCATGATAGATTTAAACTTTACTTCATCAAGATTAAAAATGCGGCCAAATATTTTTTGAATTGCATATTGGTATTCTTATATTTGAATTGGGATACCGAACGATTCTTAAATCGTCCCTAATCGTGTCAAAATATCTGGTGCCCAAAATGGTGCCCTGTTTTGATTTAAAATTAAGAAAAGTGCTTTTTAAGCATCTGAAGACATATTTTTCAGTTCCCAGCAGGATCACGAAAATGAAAAAAGCCTTGCAATTTGCGGGGCTTTTTTCATTTCAGCTCTAAAAAACGGCGTTTTTAAAAAAGCATATCAAATTTAATCAGGTTTTTCAAAGGTGGAA
>Ga0157374_10000064_pt1 | contig 108743 bp, 121 predicted proteins | sample M25metaG_FD_115308 | JGI IMG/M metagenome (GOLD analysis project Ga0157374, IMG submission 115308) | Miscanthus rhizosphere microbial communities from Kellogg Biological Station, Michigan, USA - M2-5 metaG | ecosystem: Host-associated > Plants > Roots > Rhizosphere > Soil | place: USA...
ATCGGTATAGCCCGATTTGGAAAGCAGTTACGTGGAAATCTGGTGGTGTCGCCGCCGCGGAGGATAGTGCGGTAGATCAGTAAAGTTTAGCCCTTGCCAAGCCGTGCATGCAGTTCTTGGATAAGTTCCAGTTGCTCTTTGTTGATGGCCATCAGTAGTTCGATTTCCTTCTTTGCGGCGACATTGGTTTGGTAATCGTGTTCAGCCATGGCGGCGGCAATAGCGTCTTGCCGTTTGGCGGCAATCAGCAAAATGGCACCTTGCAAGGCGGCCAGCATACTCAAGAATAAGTTGAGTAAGATAAACGGATATTTATCCCAGTGATGCCAACCATGAACCGTATTTAAGTAGGTCCAGACGGTTAAGAATGCGATAAAACTAAACACGAACGCCCAGCTGCCCATGCCGTTGCGCATAGCATCTGCCGAACGCTGCCCAAGTGTTAAATTAGCTTTTGCCTTTTTGTGCCAGTTGTAAATCACCATATGTTAGCAGTATAGCACTGCTTGCCGGATGTACTAGACAGCTAGTTGATCTATATCATGATTCATTGTAAGATATACGCTGCTTGTCCTACGGGACTTGTAACGTGACAGGGCTGCGTGGCGCAGACCTGCTTTCACATCACTGGAGGATGCAATGAGTAAGAACGATCAGCGCCAGAGGCTGCTCGGCAAGAGGAAGGTGGGGATCGTTGCCGGCCTCGTGGTCGTGGGTACCGCAGCGGCGCTCAATCGGGCGAGGCTGGCCAAGGCCGCCCAGGGCATCACCGGCTGGGTCGCGGAGAAGCAGTTCGCTGCGGAGAGCGGGAGCTGACGCCGAGATCCTGACCTGAACCGCTGAACGGCTGCCGCTTCATCTTTCATCCTCCATCTGTCATTGACGGACACTGACGCGCCTGACCCAAACAGGGTTAAAGTAGTGCGCGGAGGATGCGAGTTGGGGCGGCAGCCGTGTCAGTAGGTTGACTTCTTAAAGAGTTTACGAGGTATGACGTTTGAAGCGCACGTGCGTTCACCACCCCTCCTCTTTAATACAATCGAACACACGGCTTTTTACATGCAGTGAATAGAGAGTGACCGATAATTTTTACCGTGCAACTTGCTGCAGCGCAACCACATACATACTCTCGCTCCAGCCTAGCGGTGTATTCTCGTTGGCTTCACTACTGTTGCTAAAATATAGTTCTGGAACTTTGCCGTCTTTGGTGACGGTAGCGGTAGCCTTATCTAGATATTCCTGCGCCTTTGCATTGTCTCCGAACTGTTTGTAGATAATCGCCAGCCAACTTAAGCCAAAACACCACTCAGCCTCTTCACTATAGCCATCCGGATTTTTATTGTAGTACTGATCAAATTTGTAACGCAAAACACCTTTATCGCGCTCCAGATGATAGATCAGATTATCGACAACCTGTTGTGCCATATCGTGACTGATGACATTGTAGGGGTAGATGAGCGACAGCTCGGCCAGATCGGTAAACTTACTTTCGCTTTCGCGTGGCAGCAAGGCGGCCAGCGCTTTTTCACCCCGCTCAATAGCATCCGGGTCGACATCCATACCACCAACTTCCTGCCATTTTTTAAGACCGGCCAGCACGGCGCCAATGGAGCTGGCGTGCACTTCCTCGGCCTCTTCCCACATGCCGTTGTCGGCATCGTGCCAATATTCGACGTTGCAGATGTAATAGATTAGGGTTTGGACGGTTTTGCGGTCCTTGTCGCTACGCAGCATGCTGCGCCCCTTGGCTTCAAAATCGGCTAGCTTGAATAGTACTGCGCCAATGGCGTCATGCTGCTTATTGCCCCACTCTTCCCAGAATTCTTCTAGCGTTTCGGGGTTAAAACGAGCGTGAATAAACTGCCAGCTTTCAAATGGCTTGTTGGTAACGGCCCAGTTGATTTTATCTATATGAGTGTCAAAGATATCTAAAAGCGTATGATAGGTTTTGGTCACCACATCCCACTCGCCGGCGTATTCAAAGGCGAGCGTTTCGTAGACATTGTCGCGAATCCACGCTTTGTCGTAGCCGGTGGTCACAGCTTGGTCGCTAGCCAGGAACAGACCACGCGGTGTGATAAGTCTACGTAAATTATCCAGGTGGCGGTTTACGCGGGCCTCTACGCTCATGTCGCTTTCGTTCATCGTGCGCCTCCATGGTGGGTGTGGTGGTAGTCGTCGTGAATGCCACGCTCAAACTGGTAGCCCAGCAGGCGGTCAACAATTAGTTCGGTCCCGTGGCCATTATGGAGTTCGGCTCGCGCAGTGGCAGCTTCGGCCTCTAAGCGGAAGAAATCGGCAGCTAACATAAGATGCTCTTTAATAGTTTCATCTTTGGTCTTTTCAGCCTGCTCTTTTAAGGCTTTTTCGGCGGCCTGGGCTTCGGCAATTGGCGTAGTGCAGGTGGTGCACATCTCATATTCGCCGAGTTTTAAGTTGTGACCGCCATAGTCAAAGGTCTCAGCCTTTGGTAGTTTAGCTAACGTATTATTGATGATATCGAGCGCTTTTTTAGCGGCATCTGCCACGTCGGGGTCGTCGGAATGTGTTTGTATCATAGTTTTTGGTGTTGTTTAGATTACGGCTTTGATTATACCATGAGCGGTTTAGGAGTAAACCTAAATCGGGCGCTCTTTGATGCCCACAACGTAGCCGATAACACTGGCAACTACATGGACTACCAGCCAGATGCCCACCAGCAAAACGTATTCCAAGATACTGAGCTTGACAAACGGCATAGTAGCAAGCGCACCGCCCACAATGTAGTCAATCTGGTCGAATGGGAACCAGCCATGACCGGGCGCAATGCCTCGCTGGCGCTTAAAAAAACTTTCAATAGCGTCGCCACCAAGTGCGCCAATAGCAAACAGCGGCCCGACTAATAAGGTTGGAAGATGCGCGTAATGTATCTTATGAGTCCAATCCTGGAGCCACGCGGAATGAGCCACCAGAAGCTGTTGCAGACCAAGAGTAATCGTAGCAAAGATAACGCCGGCAATCATGCCACGCCAGGTTTTATGTGCGCCAAAAATGCGCTTGCCACGGTATGTCTTGCCAAAATCCATGGGAGCCTCATAGCGTTTGAGTAGCGATATATGTGCCGCAAAGATTGGCATGACATTGGCAATGCCAGCTGGCAAAAAGAACCAGAGCGCAAAGAAAAAATCACGGAGCAGATGCATCTAGGCCTTTTTCCTTAAGCGGTTAAATTGTGGATACAACCGACCGATAAGGCCAGTTGACTGGGTATGAGTCGCCCCTTTTGCTAGCAGCTTCAGTAGTGTTTCGCGCTGCGGCAATGCGCTTAGTATAGTATATGTTTTACCCCAACCGAGCTTTCCATGGGCGTCGCTGCTGCTTGCTGCCGTTTTGTGGTGGGTGGTCGCCCATTCGATTGCCTGTTTGCCTCTGTTCTGTAGACTGCGGCCATTGTAGGTTTCGATAATATCGACATCTTTGGCAATTGTATCCAATATTTCCAGTGGAACACCCTTTCGTACTGTTTCGAAAGGGTGTGGTATGTATACGAGCCCGCCTTGCCCACGAATGTGTTTTACTGTTTCTACTGCTGATAGACCAGCGGGAACTGCCTTGGACAGATACAGGCCAATAATTTCGCCCTCGCGTGAGGTAATCTCCTGCCCCACGATAATTGCTTTTCCTAGCATAGCTCGGGTTTGCACGGCAAAATCAATCCGATCATGGTCGGTGATGGCGATGCAGTTCAGTATCCCCGAGGTAAGCTTAGCTTGATAATCGTTAATACCAAGCGAGCCATCGGGCGACATTTTAGAATGGGTGTGTAGGTCTGCGCGGATCATGCTAATTGCTTACTAATTTGCATTAAGCGCTGGAGCGCCGTAAACCCGGCAAACACAGCGATGACAATAACGGCGGCAGCGAGTTGGTTGACAAGTAAGCTAACTATCAGGACTACCATGCGTATCTCGAAGCTTAGTAACCCACCGCCAAACAGCCGATTGAGCTCAGCGTGCGTAAGGTTAGTTCGGCTAGCGGCTATGGCCGCTTCGCCCTTAGCTTTTACGTAACTAACGCTAAGGCTGCTACCACAGGCAGCTGCGGCCCAAGCGGCAGCGGCAGGATGGCTTCCAAGCGCTAAGGCATACCCTGCTCCACTGTAGATCAATGTTTCTTTCAGCCGGTCAGTTGAAGCATCAAGTAACATGCCCCTTGGTGAATCGCGGTTCTGTAACCGTGCCAGCTCGCCGTCTAGCGTGTCAAAAAGGCCAAAAACAAGCAGCAGCACAGCTGCCCAAAGATTGTGGCCTGACCCAATTAGCAGCGCAATGGGTATATGCATAACAAACCCAGAAAGAGTTACTGTGTTGGGCGTGAGCTTGCCGCGTGTAGCTTGATTGAGCCGCTTGGCAATCCAACGCATGCCGCTGCGTATAGCAATTTTCACATGGTGTATCATGTTTCATTTTTATTGTAGCATCCGTAAGCGTGCAGACATGCCATGCTCACTGGGGGCAATAATAGCCGTACGGGGTAATTGCGCTAATGTCACATAGGTTGTACCATTAACATTGTGGGCAGATGGTCTGCTTACAAAGAGCTGGAGGTGTGATGTGTCTGATGACACTACTCCTGGCATCGTGGACCCAGAGGCGACAGGGACCGAAGTGGTTGACCCGCGGGCCGGGCTGAGGCTTTGCCTCAGTATTCCGATCTTGCCGGATGGCACGGTCAATCCAAGTACTACGGTTACCTGGGCCATTAGCCCAGACTTGAGTCGGCAGATTGCCGAGCATGGCTGGGGGCGGCCGTATGTGGTCCTCGCCGTGCGAAACCTCGTGGAGCAGCCCTGGGATGCCGTCGAACGAATCCAGACGCGGTGTTACATCGTTCCGCTGGCCAGAGGACAACAGCACATCGTCTTCACAAGGGCTGGAACTAACGAGGTTCGCGCCATGGTGATCGAGGAGCCTGACGGCAGGGCCATGCACCTACTTCGGAAGAACGACGTCTTCTCCGAGTCTCCCAATCGCACCGGCGGCCTCTACTGGTTCAATCGGTACGGTGAAGTTGTCTGCATCGATCAGTCCCAGGCGGCTATCGAGTGCACGGTATCCGCCGAACACTTCGCACCGGACCCGAGCCCGTGGAAACATTGGCTGGTGGCCCAGTTCGAGGGCTTGCTGTTCGGTCGGACTCTGAAGGATCAGTGCCACAACCGGCAGCGGCTGATTATCAGTATGTTCGCTGCGCTCTTCGCCGTTTTCCTTGGCGTACCAGTGCGTGCACTGATCTTGGGGGCTAGCCTCCTGGTCGGCCGGCGGCAAACGCAGTGGAGCGGTATGAAGCCGTTCAACTTTGATCATTCGCCTTGGGGTACCGGGCGATCGTACTATTACGCCGACAAACGCGGCGTTACCCGTCACGGCTTCTGGCTTTGGCTGACGATCGTCAATCCAGCAACCGTGCTGCCGGTCTGGAGCTTGGCGTACCTGGTCACGCGCAGCAACAAGTGGACCCACTGGAGCCTCGCACAGGCAACCCTGGCTACTGCGGCCTGGTTCGGCATCTGTACGCTTCTCCTCTGGTGTTTCCTGTACGGTGCTAAGGTCCAGCATGATCGCGCCGAGGCAAAGAAGCTGCGTCTTCAGGAGTGTCCAGACACGCGCCACGGATCGTCTTACGACCAGAGCCTCCGTGAGCTGCAGGGACACTTGGCAGGAGTGACGATTCGCGAGGATGGCAGCTTGCCCCGTCCACGCACCACACTGCGCATGACTTGGTGGGGGATCAAGGACAGGGCCTGTAAGCCCTTCCAGGAGGAAGTGCGCCGGCCGCACTAGGCTGAATTTCCACTCCGCTCATGGCCCTGAGAGGGTCCCTTACGCAGGGACAGGCCTTCAACCTCTTAGCGGGGACCGGTGTGTAGCGTTACTGTCTGTGATGCGATTATACAACCGGCCTCCGTTCTATCTTATGCACTGATCTTATGATGACTGCATAAGATAGAACGGACCACTTACTCCCTCGTCATAAGTATGTTTGTATAACGTGCTCTGGCTATTGTATATCGCTGCCAAGAGCAGTAATTAGCTGCTGCCGCCAGACCGCATAAAACAAATTGCCGGGGCATGCAGTACTGAAGTTTGCATCATGGTGACCAATAATGTTTGCAGATGGCACATCCTGATAGTGTCGGCGAATTATGCCCACTACCGCATTCAGTACCGTTTTGCTTGGTGCCTCGTTGCTTAAATCATTATCGATGCATATACCGATGCTCCGTGTATTTACGCTCCAGTTGCCGGCATGCCAGCCAACGTATTGGTCGCCGAGTATTTGTTCGGCAGCACCGTTAGTACGGATCAGCCAGTGGTAGCCCCAAAACACCTGACGATCGTTATAAAAATGGCCGGACCATATAGGCTGGCCGCGTAAAAAGCGTTGATCTTCTGTGGGGTTTGCGTAATATTCACCGTAAATACGTAGGAGCTGCATAGCGTTTAGTCGATCGAGCGTCATGCCGGGGCTGTTTTTGGTGTGATGTATAACAATGGTATCTATAGGGCGGCGTTCACGGTCAAAATCTTCGCCCGATACGCCAAGTAGTACATGGTTTTCACGGAGCGCTCGTTCCACCAAGGTATACGCTTCGCCTTTGATCTCTTTGTGATTTGGGTCGTTTTCCTGCTGTTCTGCGCGCAGTTCCAACTGCTTAAAATCTTTAACCAAGCGTATATACCAGTTGGGTTTACCGAGCGCATCCCACCACATAGTTTCGTCAAGATATTTTGCCATTGTTTGAGTTCCCGTGGACGCTTCACTACTTTCTATAGCTCATTAAAAAACGGCAGCTGCTCAAGTATGTAGCTAGTGTAATCCTAGGGCTGCATATGTTCAATTGTAGTGCTTTATTCTCGGCCTAAGGCCTGAAATGCATCCAGAGCTTAGGTTGAGTGAGCTCCGACGGGTTCCCGAGTGGGGTGTCGGAGCTCAGCTCACGTTCGTTCGACCCGGAAGGTCAGCTGTGGTCGCCGGTGCACGGGTACTGGGCGCGGAGCTCGACGTATCTGGCGAGCGACGCCAGGTTGTGAGCAGCTGTGTCCCGTGTGCTGAATGAGGTGCTGTAGTTCCAGTAGCCGTGGTTGCGTCCTTCGAGGATGCCGCTTATGACCGCTTCCGGGTCAGCGTTGTCCCGAAGGTCGAATACGAGGCTCACGGCCTGGTCCAGCCTGTAGACGAAGGCACACACAGAGGGCTTTTGCCCGGGGTCATCGATCCGATGGAGGATGACGAGCTGAGCGGATGTTTCGTCGGCGCAGAGTGCCAGTGTGTGGACGTGCATCTCCCTTCCCGGCTAGGTCTTCGAAATACTTACACTCCTCGTCGCCGTTGGCATACGGCAGGGTGTTGTGGCCGCAGCTGTTACTGCGCATGGCGATGATGGGCGCACTGACACCATGCAGCGGCTCCCAGCTGCCAGCGTCTTCTGCGACAGTACTGACGCTGAAGAGCTCGCCTGCGGGATCACGGAGTGCCTGCGCGTGCATGGCGCCTGCGACGGCTGCGATGCCTTCAGCGGTAAACACCACTGAATCCCGCTCAGCCAGGTCCATCTCGACGATGGCCTGAAGCGGCCGCTCTGCCGGATAGGGGGTAATGGCCATGTAGTGTTCTCCAACCTGTCCACTGTTGGACGGGTGAACGAAGTGAGGTGCGTCACCGAGGGGGTCCCCCGAAAACATTATAATTATAGAATATATTCCAATATATCGCAATTTCTGGCGTAAAGCTGTTTTAGAAACTATTAGTTCTCAAGCTGGTCAATATAGCGCAAAATGCGACTTGGAAACAGGATAGTCTCCTCAATGATCGTTCCAAAATGTCCGAATGAACCACGGGTAATAAGTTTAACGGTGTTACCCGCTTTGTTCTGGCGATCTATTTTAGCTAAGACTTCTGTCGGATCGATCAAATGGCCCCGGCTCGGCAGCACAAAGAGTGCTCGCTTGCCTGCAAGAAGCTTTGGCACAGTATGGATATTACTATCTTTCCAGAGATTGGAGAGCTCTTCGTGACTCTGCGGCCAAACCTTTCGGCCATATATTTTTTGGCAACGGTTACAATATTGCCGCCGGTTATCATAACTGCCGTATCAAATAGCTTTGAGCGGCGAAAAATATTAAGTGACAATAAAGCTCCCAGACTAATGCCAATCGGCAGTATTTTTTGATCTGTTTTCTTGGTCTGCTTTTCAACGAATGTTACCACCTCGTTTATTAGCTGCGGAAGTAATGTTGGGTCGCCAGTGCTTAGAACGGTTTTTGGAAAATCCAGCGCCGTTACGTTGTAGCCGGCCCGATTCAGTTTAGTAGTTAGTCTTTTGGTTTGCCAGATAGCCCCTCCGAAACCGCAGAGCAGGATTGCTTCTTTGGCCTCAGCGCTTTTGGCTGGAAAATACTTAGTATTTTGAATCAATGACATGAGGCATTTTAGCACAGCGTAGCAGTCTATATGAGGTGCTATAAGGCCGTACCGGCGACCATCTACGTGCTATGCTGAGTTTATATGCAGAAAAAACTTGCGGTTATCTATGTAACGGGAGTTGGCGACGCCAATGTTAGCAGCCAGCGCCGTGCGGTTAGTGTATGGCGACTTTGGGGCGTTCAGGCTGCAGTACTGCAAATGCAATGGGCTAGAGCCGAGACTTGGCATGTCAAACAAGCGCGCTTGCTTGCTGAAATTGATAGACTGCTTGCTCAGGATAGGCCGGTTGCCTTGGTGGGTGCTAGTGCCGGTGCTGCGGCCGTAGTGAATGCCTATGCCATCCGCAAAGATCAACTGATAGGTTGCGTATTGATAGCCGGAAAAGTCAATCATCCAGAAACAATTGGCGAGAACTATCGCCGCGGTAACCCAGACTTACTTGCCTGCGTGCAAGCCTGCCAGCAATCATTAGCTGAGCTGGATACTCAGGATCGCAAACGAATATTATCGCGTTATGCGCTCTTTGATGCGGTGGTTCCGCTCCAGGATAGTGTCATTCCTGGTGCCCGTGGTGGTGCAGTACCCACAGCTGGACATACCATTACTATTGCCCTTCAGCTGCTGTTTGGCGCACCAAGCTTCCTAAGTTTTTTGAAGCGATTAGCAAAGCTGCGTAAGGCTACTTAGTGTGTAGGCGCTCGAGGAGACGCGCGCATTTCACTTTTTAACGGCATCATTTACAATAAAACATCAGTGCGTATCTCGAAAGAAAAACTTAGTATGGTGTTGTGCGTGCTGGCAGGTGTCACGTACAGCAGCTGGCCGCTTGGATATCTGCTTAACCCTAAGGTTGCGCGGACTAGTCTAGCGAGCGGACTAGAAGCACCGCACCAACCATATAACTGGGTATTTGTGGGGGCTGATGTCGTCAGCGGTCTGCTAGCGATCGGAGCTTGCATTCTGCTGTGGCGCACTTACCATAACACCCAAACTCGCAGGCCAATTATAATTGGCCTGGTTTGCACCATCCTTTTTGGTATTGGCACTGCTCTGGCAGCACTTTTGCCCGAGCATTGTGTGCCGAATTTAATGGTTTGCCCTAGCTTTACTCAGGACCACTTTTTGCTGGTACACGGTGCAGCAAGCATTGTCGCATCACTAGCCTTGTTCATTGCGTTAGTAGTGCTGTGGTATCAAAGATACAGGAATGTGCTGCTCCTGTCCCTGCTGATTGCCTATGTGGTTTTTGGTGCAATTAGTTTAATGCAAGCAATGGTTCCGAGCGGGCGCGGTAACTGGTCGCAGGACTACTATATGACGCTGTGTAGTATTTTTCTAGCTTGTTTGCCGGCTTGCTTAGCAATAGCTACACAGGCCCAAAAACTACGAATTGCTCCCGTAGAACACTAACCAAAATTTATTTCCAGCGCATTTTGATGGTCTGCCAATTGGCATAGGTGCTTCCAGGGCACGGTAAAAATCGTAGCCATGGCACTTGTTACACACATGACAAAGCTCGTGCTTTAGTTTTTTGGGATGCCCAGACAAACCCCCGCTAGCCATAAAGAGCTAGCGGGGGTTTGTTGTCTGAGACCTTCACAAAAAGCCCCAGTATTTTTATGGTTTTAGTATTACTTAGCAAAATCGTACGCACGACAGAAGCCGGTCGGGCTTGTTGTACAAGGGTCAGCTCGTACAAATTCACGAGCGACTCCTGTATCAAAGGCTGTGGGGTCGGCTGTTAAGGCTGGAATTTTTACAATGGCCTCTACAATCTGATCTTCTGGGTGGTTGGACGGTTCGTAGCCTTGGGAGTCCCCCTTGCCACTAGTGTTTTTGGTGATCATCTTTATGGTGTCACCTGCTTTTAGATTGGCAAAGCTGCCTTTTGCGCTCTCGTTATACACTACAAGTCCGCTATCAAATCGCGTGTAGGTCTGGTTGGGTTTGGTGACGTAATTTGCCGCATTATAGTGTGGGTCAAGGCTGATGGTAATACTGTTTGATGAGATGGCTGTAATGGTATAAGCTGCGGTTGAGTCACCTCGCTTATTGATCGGCAGAGACTTTTCGACGGCGGATATAGCATTATTACTGATATTTTCTTCGCAGACACCTTGAAGACTCGCTTGAAGCTGGGAATCAGTCATTTTTGAGCCCTCGCGAACTTCATAGTAGACCTTTTCGTCACTAGTTTTAGGCTGGATACCATCAAGTTTGCCAAAATAATTACAGTTTTTTGTGTCGTAACTGACAATGTGATTGCCACTGGGCAGGTCTTTAATGGTAGTCTGCGTAACACTTGGAGTTGGCCAAAGTGTTAACGCTGCGGCGGTTCCACCGAGCAGTAATGCGCCAATGGCTACGCCGAAGCCTAGCTTGGTGTGCAACCTTTGGGTGATTTTGGTAGTCCAAGATTGTTGGTCTGATTCCTGAATACGCATAAGTACTCCTTGAGTAAAGGTGTTAGATAGTGGTCGTTTTGGTTTTGGAGGTGATTTTTTAAGAGTATGATCTAAATCTTTCACGAGAGCTCCTTCCGTAACTCTTTTTTAGCGCGCAACAGCCAAACTCGTACTGAGTTGATGGGTGCGTTCATAGCCACTGCCACATCTGCATACTCTAGACCTTGCCAGTAATACAGACTGATAGCTGCCCGGTAGTTGGGCGCTAGTTGGTCCACCATTTCCCGTAGCTCATGCAATTCAGCCCTTCGCTCCGGAGAAGGTTCATTAGACGGTGTCGTTTCGATCAACTCCTCGCTGATCCTAGTAGTCTTGGCGGCAGCGCGCAGATGGTTCAGGCATTTGTTGGTGCTAATTTTAAATAGCCATGTGCTGAACTTGTAGGTACTATTGTACCGGTTTAGTTTGTAGTATGCGGCGATAAATGTCTCCTGCACCATGTCTTCGGCGACATCTTCGTCGTGGGTTATTGCAAAGCAGTGATGATAGATTGCAGTTTTGTAACGGTCAACAAGCTGGCTATACGCCTCGGTGTTGCCGCTGAGTGATTGAGCAATAAGCTCTGGTTCATCGGTGTTTTGCATACTCTATATACACGTAACTATATCCATAAGTTACAAGTGGTAGTTATTTTGTAGCTTATAGGTATTGTACGATGTCCAAAATCAGGAACATCGCACGGAATTTTAACTGCAGGACCTATGATGGCTGTTGGTAGCAACATGCGTTAAGGTGCTCAGTTTGCTGACAATTTCATTATCAGTTAATTAAATAGCGCTAGTTTTTATAAAAACCTGAGATTGTGCATAATGCTAGCTGCTAAAATCCCGATCGACCGATGTATATAAGGGTTACGGAAGGGCTCTTTCGGAGGGTTTGCTCTAAATCTGTAAATTTGCTTACTACAGCGGTAGCAGTCTGGCTATATAGTGTGTCGATGCCCTACTGGTACACCACAGATGCTTGCGTTTTCAATTTTACGGGCCCATACTTATGAGTGCTAAGAGGCGAATCAACTTGGGTGATATAAAACAACCGTTGCAAGGCCTGTCTGCGAAATTGGCCGGCCGTGAGCGTCCAACAAAAGTCATTTATATTTCGACGTATATTCCGCGCCGCTGTGGCATAGCGACCTTTACCAAAGATCTGACAACTTCCATTAACAATCTAAACCCGCATGCACTGGCAGAAATTATTGCTATTAACGACGAGGTGCAACAACATGAATATCCGTGGGAGGTAAAGCTGCGCATTGGCCAAAATAATCCGCAGGATTACAGTATGGCGGCACATTACATTAACCAATCGTCGACTGATATTGTTAATTTGCAGCATGAGTTCGGACTATTCGGCGGTGTGTCTGGCGACTACCTGCTGCCGCTCCTTGATAGTATCGAAAAGCCGCTGGTTACCAACTTTCATACTATTTTGCCTGAACCGGATACACACGAAAAATACGTGATTCAGCGGATCATTGAGCGTTCGGCAGCCGTGGTGGCCATGACAGAAAGCTCACGTCAGATCTTGCTCAACGTGTACGATTGTCCGCCGGAAAAAGCAGTGGTTATTCATCATGGTGTGCCAGATTTCACCTTTAACAATATTGATGCGCATCGAAAACGTCTGCGCATCAAGGCCGACCCCATGATCCTGATGGCCGGGCTGCTGGGCCCTTCCAAAGGCTTTGAATATATGATTGATGCCATGCCTGCAATTGTGGCCGAAGCGCCAAACGCCAAGCTGTATGTGGTAGGTCAAACTCATCCGCATGTGCTGCACCGTGAGGGTGAGGCGTACCGTAGTCGGCTGCGCCGCAGAGTGCGTGACAACAAAGTGGCCGATAGTGTGGTGTTTGTAAACCGTTACCTGGGTGACGACGAGCTGCGCCGCTACTATCAGGCAACCGACTTCTTCGTGACCCCCTATCCTGGCATGCAACAGCCGACGTCTGGGACGCTGGCTTGGGCGGTTGGTGCGGGCAAAGCCTGCATCTCGACGCCGTATCACTATGCCCGTGAAATATTGAGTGAGGGCGCTGGCATTTTGGTGCCGCCAAAAGACAGCCTGGCGCTGGCTAAAGAGATTGTAGATTTATGCAAAGATGCCGGCAAGCAATTGGCACTGCGCGAGCGGGCCTATAAAAAAGGCCGACAGATGACCTGGTTTAATACCGGTCTTAAATATCTTAACTTGTTTGAACTAGTACGCCAGGCACAGGAGGCGGAGGCTGCGGCGTGAGTAGTGTACTGACGCACCTGCGCTGGCTAACCGACGACTTTGGTGTTTGGCAGCACACTAAAGGTGATGAAATCCACCGCGAAATGGGCTATGCGCTCGACGACTCGGCCCGGGCACTTATTGTTTATTTGCTGTACGGTGACACTAAGCGTGCCAAGATTTGTTTGGATTATTTGACTGCATCGCAGACGCCGCAGGGTTTTGTAGGGTTTTTTGATGAACGCCGAAGACCGCTCGATACGAATAGCTCTGATGACGCACATGCCCTAGCGATTTGGGCGTTGGCCGAGGCTACCTACCAGGATTTCTATGCAGACGAAGCCAGGGCACTATTGGCTGCGGACAAAGCTAGTATTGCGGGGTTGGTAACACGCGGTTATGTCCACACACTTGCGTATCTGTTACTAGCGTACTGTGCGCTGGAAGACCGGGCTGCAGCTGATGTAGTAGCAACGGCGCTGCTTGCCCAATTTGATAGCAAAATCGGTTGGTTCGGTGAACAAATGACCTACGCTAACGCAGTGATGCCCTGGGCACTGTTGCGCTACAACCAAACGTTTCGACCGGCCAACAAAGCAGCCATTGATAAGGTAGTGCGGGCCAGTATTGCAACGCTGGAAGACTACTGCCGCATTGGCATAATTCCCGCTCCGGTCGGTAATCGGATCTGGCAGCGCGTCGGCGAGGTAGAACGGGATATTTATGGTCAACAGCCGATCGATCCGGGTTTTATGGTGCTATTTTTAGCGGACGCCTATACAACTTACGGCGACACTGAGCTGGCTCGCCGGACAGACGATTGGATGCGCTGGTTTTACGGTAATAACATCTATCAGACTAGCCTGATCTCAAAGCGGCATGGTTGCGGTGATGGGCTCTATGCGCTGCCCCGCGGTGTGTGCAACAATAAGGGCGCCGAATCAGTTATTCTGTATTTATGGGCTCGCTATGAGCACGCCCGGATATGGCCCACCCAAGATAAAAAGCTAAAACAAAAGGAGTAGAAACGTGCCCGCAAACCAAGCTACCAAGTCAGATCACCTTTGGGCCGAACGCCATGGCCATATTTGTCCTGCAAAGCGCGGCAAGCTCATTACTGTGCAAGGTATTGGTACGAAAGATGGCTACAATCCAGCGTTTTACGAAGACGAGCATGGGCCGGTACTGGCCTTTCGCTGTGAGGCACGCAGTAGCAATGCCGCTGATCCCGTTTCGTATCGCCCCAGCATCGCCTTTACGCGACCGGATGCACGAGGCATTTGGCGCCTGGCGAAAGATATCGAATCGTTTGGCATGATGGAAGACCCATTTATGTTTTATGCCGGCGGAGCTGGTGACAAACAGCTGATCTTCGGTGGCGTATGGGTGCGCAATGTGCATGGAGCAATCGTGCCACGTACCGAATTTTACCGCGGCGTTTCTTTAGATAAACTGGAGCGAATTCCATTCGCTGTTATCGATAACATGAAAGATGTTCGGTTTTTGCAGCTGCCTGATGGCCGGTTGCTTATTTGTCGTCGGCCCTGGGGTGATAAATATATGCGGGGTCGGATTGCGCTGCATGTGATTGATTCGCTGGATGATGTAGTAGATCTTGATAAAGTTGAGTTACCCCTCCTTGCTCTGCTGGACAGCTGCAAAGACGAGTCTGATTGGGTAGGCGTTAATAATATGTACCTGCTTACTGATAAATCCGGTAAAACATGCGTAGGGCTGCTGGGGCATGTTGCATTTCAGGACGCCGAGGGTGATCTGCACTACGCAGCGTGCACCTACACTATTCCGTTGGATGAACTACTGAGCAAAGAATTACACAAAGCATGTCCGCAGATTATTGCTACCCGAGGTTGCTTTGAAGATGGACCGGCCAAGGCCGAGAATCTGCACGATGTTGTCTTTCCTGGCAGCTTGCAGCGACTTGAAGGCGATCGCTATCGCCTATGGGCAGGACTGTCCGATGCCCGAATTGGTTGCATAGAGTTGGATGATCCGTTTCGCTTGCATACGGTTTAGGCTCCCATTTCGCCCTTTGCATTGTGGCGTTAGCCCCCCGCTACAGTAGATGTACGTACCTAGCACTACTACAGATGCTTCATAAGCGAGCTAACGTGTTCGATTAGCTCGGTATTGCCAGATTTTTTGGCATACAGGCGCATTCGGTTGACAGTCTTTCGCTGTTGCTTGAGCGATTCGCTGGTTACATTTGATCCAAGCTTGTCTTGCTCTTCAAAAAAAAGAGCTTCATAACATTGATGGACGTGTGTCTGGTCGCCGACATGGTCGAAAGCCCGAATCGCATCATGGTAGCGCCGCGCCTGGTAGTGGTAAATGCCTTCGCTTTGCCAGGTGATTCGAACTAAATTATCACGATCATCGGCAACAGCTGCAAAGCGCCGGGCGGACGCGTAATTGTTATGTTGTATTTCATACAACGCTCCGTTATGCCCCACGGTGCTCAGCAGTGTTTTGTTGCCGCTGGTTCCGGCGAAGTCCAGCGCTCGTTTATAGTTGTTACGCTGCATAAGCGTAACTGCCAAATTGTTGTAAGCTGCCTCCAAGTTTTTGGTGACAATCTGGCGATCATGAGACAAAACGAACGCAAAACGGGAGGCCTGCAAGAAAACTTCCGGAGCAATCTCATGCGTGGCTAGATATGAGTCGGTTGTATCTAGCAAGTTGATGCTGACGATCTCTTCTATAGGAAGTAACTTGTTACCCTGTGTCTCCTGATAGTTTGCGTATGTACCGTTAGTCGCTTCGATATCGATGCCGCTGTAATGCAGAGCCACATGGCCAGGTAGTGTGCGTACCTGCAGGTTGCGTGCATCGTAATAGCGTGAATATAAATATATGTACAGCGTGACAATCTGGTTACAGTCGCCCACCAGTTTTTCGTGAGCCGGATTGCAGAGCAAACGCCCAAATGAGCTGGAATCGCGGTATTCGTATAAGCCTCGTGCCGGTGAAAAGTACGCCATAATAGCGTGTAAAAGTATTGCCCTTGCTGGGTCAACTGTCGCATAGGGCGCAATTTCCCGAACTGCTGCTAAGACAGCTTCCGGTGCTTGAGCGTGCTGTTTATAAAAGCGGTCGAAGTCTTCTGCGATTAACTGTAGATTGGCATAGAGCTGTGCCCGTTTGTTCTTACGCAGGTAACGATAGCCCTTATAGCGGTATTCGGTCCACAAATTGATAATGGCAATATTGCGCTGCACCAGGCTGCCTAGTCTAGCTTGGGTGTGCGCCCTGTTGCTATGCTCGCGTAAACCTTTGAAGAAGGTTTCCACGGCGCGTTCGTGAGCATCCGTATACGGCGCAAAAAAATAATAAGCTCGGTTTAAAAACCCCATACTGTTAGTGTATCAAACCGCTCGTGCCTTCTGACATTCTGGGCGAAATTGAACTGGCTGATTGCTGTCTATACCATCGTATGGTTAAATAGCAAAGACGTGGTTGTCTGTATTTGTTCCATGCGCTGCTCATTCGGCGAACGACATGGATAGACTAGCAAGCCACTTGTGTATGAATGGGCATGCCTGTGTCTTTACGAGTTTAGTCGAGCTCTACTGCCAACAGGCACTCATTACTTAACAAAAGGGATTATTTTATGCAACACCAAGGCAAAAGTATCCAAGATTACGAAAAGGACTACAACTGGAGCCACGAAAACAGCCTGAAGCACTGGCGTGCCTGGGGCTCGTGGTTTAGCTGGGGCAGCCCAGTTGGTCTAGGCCTGTTCTTTATTTCCATTGCGTTCACGCTATGGATTTTAAGCCAGGCTTTTGGCTGGAACTAGTTGTTCCTGCCGCCAAACAGCGCCGCTTGACAACACAAGCGGCGCTGTTTTTATGCTGCTGATACTTTAATATTTCTAAGCCAGGGTCTGTCCGCTAAAACGCAGTAGTCGTCAGCTTTGGCAGGTTCATTGTAGATTCTTTTATTTGGGGCATCTTTATTAGTATAAAGGTTTTTTGCATGAGCGTTTCTAGGCTCTCGGACCTTACTTGTCCGCTCAGGCTGTACCTACGCGTGCGCCAGCTGTATTACTCAGTTTCGGCCATGCTAGAAAACTTGCTTCAAAAACTACCGCTTAAGTATAGCGCTTATACCGTTCTGCAAACGGGCAGTAGTTCTACGAAAACAATGGAATTTCTTGTTTCGGTGTCTCTGGAAAGTTAACTTCGTCCCAAAAGAACATTTTTGTAGGCTTAAAAACCCAGTACGCTCTGCCTTCTGGAAGGTGCTTTTTTATTTCGTCCAGATTGTAATCTTTGGGCCCATATTTGCCAGTGTAGAGCATATGAGCTTTTGCAAGCTCTTCGTCAGAGACCTCGTGCGCCTGTCCGACTGTTTGGATGGCTTGTTTCTTTTCGGTGTCTTTAACAATTGCTATAGCAACGTTTGGGTTTTTGAGTATTTCCTGCGAATGCTGCCGTTCCCTGGCCGACATCCAATAGAAATTACAGTTGTCGTCAGCCACGAAATAAACGGTGCATATCCACGGCGAGCCATTATTAATTGTGGCAAGTTGCATAGGTTTTACGGAGCTAAAGTACTCTTGGGCAAGTTTTCGTAAGTCCATTGTGTTTAGACTGCTCATCGGGTCATCCTTCATATTTCCAGTATACCAAACACGAGGGGAGCTGCTACGAAGTGGTTTTTAACGACAATTGTCTAAGCGACGCTTACTGATTCCTCGATGTGTTTTAGCTGCTTGTTCCATAACCTGGCATACATACCATTTTGGGCGAGCAATTCTTCATGAGTGCCGTCTTCCACGCATTTGCCCTTCTCGATCACCACTATCCGGTCCATTTCAGAGAGCGTACTTAAGCGGTGGGCAATTACAAGAGCGGTTTTCCCGGCTAGTATTTCCGAGAATGAGTCCTTTATAATCTGCTCGCTTTCACTGTCTAAGGCGCTGGTTGCTTCGTCTAAAATAATAATGGGTGCATTGCAGAGAACTGCCCGGGCAATGGCTACGCGCTGTTTCTGTCCGCCAGACAGTTTTACGCCGCGCTCCCCCACGACGCTTTCAAGCCCCTCTGGCAGCTGCTCGATAAAGTGCGCAGCATGAGCTGCTTTGAGCGCCTTAGCCACTTCTGCATCAGTAGCTTTGGGACTTGCGAGCAGTATATTTTCTTTGATGGTAGCGTGAAACAAGAGCGGTTCCTGCGGCACGTAGGCAATGTGCCGCCGCAAGTCAGTTTGCTTAACAGTACGGATGTCAGTGTCGTCCAGTAGCACTGCGCCACTGTCAACATCATTAAATCGTAGCAGCAGTTTGGTAAGCGTGCTTTTACCTGCTCCGCTCAGGCCGACAATGCCAATCTTCTGTCCAGCCGGTATGTGCAGCGAGAAATCCTTAAACACGGGCACTCCATTGCTATACGAAAACGAAACAGCGTCCAGCCGGATATCTCCCTGTATTTTGCCCAATTTCTTGGGTTTAACGGGGTCGCTGATGGTGTTTTGGCGGTTTAAAATTTCGAAAGCTGGAATGATCTTATCAATGAGGTCGTCGTGCTCGTCCAGATCATCCGACAACTGATAAATGCCGGTAAGAATGGTGGTTGTGTAGGTGGTTACTAGTACGGCGGTAGTGATGGTAATATGTCCACCGCTCATCCGGTGCACGGTAAGCCACAGCAGTATCAAAAAGAATGTGACGGTTATAGCCTCGCGGAAGGCAGTGAGCCTTGCCTGCATTGTATAGCGTTCGTAAAATACCTGGTTTTCTTCCTTGACGCCGCGTTTTACTTGTCTAACCCGCTCTGACTCTTGGGCGGCAGATTTTACGGCCAAGATGTTAGAGACGATATCGGCCATGTGTCCGGAGTTGCGCCGGTAGATTTCGCGTGCCCTAGCGCGATACGGCGTAATAGCGTGCGAAGCCCACAGCAGATAAGCGGCCTGCGTAAGACTGAGTGCTAAGGCCACGATCCCTAGCCAGACATCCAGGTACATAATAACGCACAGTGGAAATACAATGCTCAGCACAGTATTGAGGTAACGGTCGCGCAGTGTCCTCGTAAACTGCATACAACTGTCAACGTATTGCCTGGTAGCGGTGGTAAGATAGCCCGCTAAATTAGAGTTAAAATAGCTCAGGTCGGCCTCTACCAGTTTTGAAAAATAATTGCCGGTAATCTGACGGTAGGCTTTATTTTCGCCAATCATGCCGATGTATTTTATAAGCGGTGTCAGTACACCAAGGGCGAAGGAAAAGCCGGCGTATAAAAAGACCGCTTTTTGTGCACTAGTAAAGTTGTGTTTGGAGAGGTTGGCGATGATTAGGCTAATGGCGACCGGCAATGCGATAAGCTTGCAAATGCGAGCCATAAGTTGCAGTACAAACGAAGTTCGTATCGCCCATGATTGACCGTATGTCTGCCACAAATGACGGTATACCAGCTTATATTTATCGAAGCCTTTAAACACTTGGCTATTCTAGCATCTTGCCGTCAGTAAATCTAAGCATATGATACTTACAAATTCGAGAAACAGCGGGCTTTCGCAAAACGTACCTACAGGGTTCTTACCTAATCGCAACATATAGCGACAGGCTATACATTACTTCCACGGTGATACCCCACAGGCGCTCATATCGTTGTATATTCCTATGGAACTGAATAAAACGATTACCTTCGGTTGGTTTGGCTCTTCCAAACTTCTCTTCTACGGTGAAGCGATAAATCCAAGCTAAATCCGGGGAGCATGCCACTAGTCCACTAATCAGCCACCACACATGGCCGTTTTGTATGAGCCACCCAGCTATAACTGCCGCGGCAATTCCGTCGAGTGCCACCACGGCCTTGAACGCCCTCATGTGCCGCATGCGTTCTTCTATAGTCTTAAAGCCAAAATGCGGCAAGGCATCAAGTGCAAAGTGGCTAACAAGGGCCGCCGGGATAGCTACAGGCAAAGGCAGAATTTTTGCGAGCGCGGCCCCTGTCAGTAAGTGATTAGTGAACGTCATTGCTTAAACGAGTAGTTCGAGTATTTTGTTATGAATACTTGGTTCGTTAGTCGCTAGGAAATCCGGAGCCGTTCCGTCGACAGCCTGGCCCTGAAAGCCGGTAATTACGCCGCCGGCTTCTGTAACGATGAGCTTTGCTGCTGCGTAGTCTTCCAGGTCGCCTTCTTTGCTGATAACTGCTTCAATTCGGCCCGAGGCCAGCAAGCAATAATCGTAAGCCGGTGCCCAGGTATCCAGGATACGCTTCACCGGCAGTTCTCGCAGTTTGCGTTTTATGGCATCTGAATACGCTTGGGAGGTATTGTAACCGCAGGTGTAGCTAACGGTAATGTGTGAAGGGTCATCCTCGCTGTTTACCTTCAGGGGTTTTCCATTCAAGTAGGCACCTTTTCCCTTTTGGGCTGAATAAAGCCGGTCCAGTACTGGGCTGTAAATGACGCCGAGTACTGGATCGCTCCCACGGAGCAGACCAACGCTGATAGCAAAATCCGGAATGCCCAAGACAAAGTTATTTGTGCCGTCTAGGGGGTCAACGACAAATGTGTAGTCTGAGTTGTTGTCAATCTGTCCGCTTTCTTCGGCGTATATATTAAATTCCGGGAAAGCTTTTTGGAGTGCAGCTACAATTGCTTCTTCTGACTCAACATCGGCTTTGGTGCGAAGGTCACCGGCATTAGTTTTCTCTTCGATCTCAAGTACTTCGCCGAAATACTTCCGGACAATTTCGCCGCCCAATTTGGTGGCTGCAATAACCTGGCTGATATCTACGGATTCCATAGCAGAAGTATAGCAGGATTATTGTGACGTATAAAAAGAGGCTATGGTAAGCCTCTTTTTATGTAAAATGGCAGATCTTTTATTTTTTCTTTGCAGCGATAGCGATCTTCTTTGGTTCTGGCAGTGGCGTGAGCGGCACGCTTACTTTTAACACACCATCATCCAGATGCGCTTCGATATTGTCAGTGTCGGCCCGCTTGGGCAGTGCAATGCGACGATAGAAACTGCTTGAACTTTCACGCACCACGTACTGCTTGCCTTTGTCTTCGTCTGTCTCATGACGCTCGGCGCTGACCACTAGCGCGCCGTTTTCAACCTCAATATTGATGTCCTTTTGCTCAAAATTGGGAAGATGGGCCTCCACAATCAAACTATTGTCTTTTGTATACACATCGGTTGTGGGGATATTCATGCCTTTTGACGGTACCATCCAGTCATCGCCAAAGAATTGTTTTTGCAGCGCTGCAAGTTCAGCGAACGGATCCCACTTTGCAAGATTGCTCATACTATTTCTCCTTTCATCATTACTACATGGTTTCCAGAGAAGCATAAAAGCTTCTGTTCCCACTATAAAAAATTAGCACTCTCCCGTCAAGAGTGCCATCAGCGCTACTGAGTACACGTTGAATCGCACTCTGTCGCTCCAAGATAATAGGACAGTTTTGGAAGCGCATCGGCATAGCCTTGCGACCAGGCTCCATAGCTATGTCCTTGGTGAGAAATAACTTCGTAGGACGTTATAATGCGTTTGCTGCTGGCAATGCTGTAGGTCTGCCGCATTTCGCTAATCAGCCGTTTGCTGTCATTGGCGCCGATGGCAAATTGCGCTGTTAAGTTACGGTCCAGCTGTTGGTGATTGAGTAACCAATTAATATTGCTTGTCTGCTGAGCCCGCTTTGATCCGTGAAAAAGTACGGGCAGCGTCAGACGGCTATTGTTGAGATACGGATAAGGAGCACCTGATAAGTCAAGAAAATGCCGATATATGTTCTGGTGTTTAAGCGTCAGCATTGCTGCGCACATGCCGCCTTCGCTTAAGCCCGCGATTCCCCAGTTATTCGGATTGTTTAGTATGCGGTAATGTGCCTTCATATACGCTGGTACATCGCTGGTAAGATAGGTGTCAGCATTGCCGTGTGGGCTATCGACGCACTCAGTATCATTTCCGAAGCTACCGCTATGGTCGGCTATCACCACAATAGGTGTAATCCCCTTGTGGTGGCTTGCGAACTCGTTGGTAGTAGCTGCAAGTTCACCGCCCTGCAGCCAGTTTGAGGGTGTTCCTGGCACCCCTGTCAGTAAGACTAGCAGCGGGAACCGTACCTGTTTAAAAGCTGCATCACCATATGCAGGTGGCAGATATACGTAGCTACTGCGAGCTTTTAGGTGTGAAGCAGTTCCCGGAATGTTTATTGTGGTTACACTACCCTGTGTAAAACCATTACTGTATAAAGCAGATTCGAGGGGAACAATAGCGTAGTTGTGATGTTGGTGCACCGCGGTAATGGTCGAAACAGGTCCACGGGTTGCCGTTTGAAAGAAAGCTTGGAAAGTCGGCAGGTAACGGTAGTAATTATTTAGGGTGATTGCCAAAAGTATTAAGCCGCACAGTAAGCTAAGCGCTCCGTAGGTCAGTTTCCGCCAATGTCTGAGCCCGAACTGGACTAGCGTGAATACTAGAAATATATTGCAGACTAAAACCAGATAGTACATGGCGGTCGGTGTATCTTGAAGCCCGAAGGCTGATCGTATTAGCAAAAGCTGCATGCTAAATAGCAGTAGGCTTACAATACTGCCAAGTACAATGCGTTGTCTGGGTTCATACCGAAGCGTTTTGCGATAAAAAACCAACCATACGCCAACGCTAACCATACTGACAAGCATTAAAAGATTGGGATTAAACAAATATTCGGACATATCTGAAGAAGTGATTTCAGCCTTTATACCATGATAACAAAATTAAGCAGATTGAACCCAGATTATTAAAGAAGAGGCTTAAGCAATGCAACTCAAAAAAATATCCCCAAAGAACTCATTGATCCTGGTGAGCGGCTTTCGCAACCGGAGGCGCCCGTGTTAGAGTTTTTCGATTTTTAAATTAGAGAAGTATTTTTTGAGCTTAGTACCGTTGATTTTGTCAGTAGCGCAAACGTACATAACCATAGTTCGATTATGTTCCATTTCGACAGTGGCGTGGTAACCATGGATTCGTACTGCCGGATACTCAGTTTTTGATTTCGGGGGTATAAATTGAGATCCCGTTAGGCGGAGCCCAGGATTTAGACTATTTATGATCGCTGCCATGCCTTCCATGATCAGCTTAGTGTAAAGGCGTTGGTTGCGCGGCCCTACATCGGAATGAGTGTTGCCAGACCAATAGCATAATTTTGCTTTGTATCCACTGACCGTAATGTCGCCTAAGAGTTGGAGCTCCTGGAAAGTCATTACCGGACTAGGGTCACCGAAGTGCCATAGCCACCTTTCCTGATCCGCCTTTGAAAGCGCTACGTCCTCTTCGATGGTCCACAGGCTGTGGTCGCAGTCTATAAGGTAACCGCCAAGCCAGGCTTGATAAAAATTACTGCCTGCAGTAAATCGCGATGAAAGATTATGCTTGATGTCACCAAGCGTGAAATAGTTAAGCCCGCCACAGTCAATCCCGGCCTTATGGAACGTTTTTGTCATATCCGCAAGCATCAGACCGTTGATAAAGCCGGCTGGTTCATTAACAAGTCTGAGCCGGTAGCCAAGACGCCTCTCTTCCTGTAGCTCTTGCTGCAAGGTGCGGCGTCCTCGCCGTCTCGCATAGGTTTTAAGCATGGCTATATTGTACACAAAAAGACTCCCAAAAAAGTTTTTTGGTACAAGCTTTATGACATACTATCTAATTCACAATTGGAAAACGTCGGTACATCCGATAACGCAATACATCGCTGAGCGGCCGCAGATAGATACATAAAATATCGTATAGGCTCTAACCTTGTCTAATATATAGCAGCCCCCAGTGGACGAGCTTCATAAGGCTCATCCCTGCTACCGTTACTTCAGTACAAACAATGTAACTAATCCGACCAACACACCTAATGTACCGGTAAGTTTATGTTTCGTTAGCTCGTCGTCGAACAAGATAACGGAAAGAATAGTGACTGCGCTGATAGACGCCGCATTCGTGGCGTTCACGTAGCCAACATTCGGTGCAATACTGACGGCATAAAAGTTAAAGAAGTTGAATCCCGTTGAGACGATGCCAATAAGTATGAACGGCTTTATATGTTGCCGTACAACGCCAAGCTCCATTTTCCGATATTTCATCTCAATCAAGATACAGGCCGTAGCTACAAGAAAGACATAGCTTAGGAATACTACTGTCGTAATACCTTCGGTAGTAAGATGTTTCGCCATCAGTGACAAAAATGCCCAGCAAAAAAATGAGCCTATTGCCAATGGGACCCATGCTGCGCTTCTTGCATGATGCGCAGCCTTCGGGTTGATCATAATCAGCGCTGAAGATGCGACGATCAAGGCAATGGAAATAATAGCGGTAACCGTGAGTCGCGCACCAAAGAGCGGCACAGCTAAGACAGAGGTCAGAACGACGTAACTCTTGGAGATAGTTAGGCTGTAGCCAGCATTTGGTGCAAGTTGAATGCTTCTCATCGATAGGGCGCTGCCTAAATATGCAAGCCCGGCTCCTGTGCCAATGACTTGAAGCGTCTGTGAAAGGGTTAGGCCCATCTTCTCTCTTGTAAATATATCGCCAATCACAAAGATAATGAGCGGAATAGCGAACATTGCCAAGCTATTAAACTGCGGCGGTAGCATATTCAGCGCTGCTTTGCGTACGGCAATGTAGACGCCCACAGAGCAAACGAACATGACAAGGTCGGCAAGGATCCAGTTCACCACGTTAGTATACGGTCTTTAGGTATTTTGACAAGAAGTCAGAACGGCTGACGGTGAGGTGTACATTAAACTCTCTTGCTTGCTAAGGCACTGCTTCCGCCCAAGCCTTAGGTGCCAATAACACTAGGGTACAAGCAGGCTAACAACTTGCTCCGCAGTAGGAATAGCTGCCTGCGGATTCCAAATAAGGATTTCGGCAATGCCTTGCAGTGTGCCCCAAAAGGCCACTGCTAGAGCCATTGGTTCACCCTGTTTTATTTCACCATTTTGTTGCCCCTGCTTTAGTAAGGGGAGACTTAGTGCTATAGACTGCGTGGGACTGACCATGGCTTTTGCTTCTTTGGGGATAGAATCAAACGACATAATCTGGTTGGCAAGCAGGAATAGTTTTCTGGAAAAGTCCTGCTTAAATGACTCCAGAGTGAGGTTGGCAATTTCCCTGAAGGTGGCTAGAGGCGTAGAGCTGGCGCTTAGCATAGCTCCAACTCGGTCCATAGTATCGCCAACCAGTATAGCGTGCTCCTGCAAAATAGCTTGCTTTGATGCAAAGTAGTGGAACATAAGGCCGGGGCTTACATTGGCCCGAGTAGCGATGTCTCTAATAGTGGTGCCGGAGTAGCCTTGATGCACAAACAAATCAAGGCTTGCTGTCAGAAGCGCCTGCTTTGTTTGCTGGCTTTGCTCGGTTCGTTTAGTGACTGTCTGCCGCTCTTTTGTCATAGTCTTTATTATGATGCTAGAGGTGATTTCTTGCTAGCCGACCTTGGCTTCCATAGATATACGCTGAACAATGGGCTTATAAATAGCGCAAGGTACACCAGATATATCCAAGGGGTTTGTCCGATGTAAAAGTCGTGGAAACTTAGTGAGTATGGTTCCTTGATAAGGATAAAGAAGATAATATCAAAAATCGAGGCGGTTATGAGCCAAGCTGTGCCCAGACGAATTGCTTCACCGGCTGCCGAAAATTTGCCCGATCGATTCTTAAAGTAGATCCGCGCAAATAGTGTCCATAGCGCAAGGTTTATAAGCGGATAAAAGTGCTCTGTGGCAACAAAGGCGCGGTTGTGGACGTCGGCGGTTTTGGTGGTCTCGTGTAAAAGCGTTTGGGTAATAACAGACACCGCAGCGCAGACAATCTCGACTGCAATGTACGATGCCAGGAACGTTGTGATTGCCCGTTTATAGTTAAACGCAGAAGCTGAAGAAGCCATAGGTATCCTTTTCGTTAAACAATTGTTTAACGAATTATAAATAGCTAGGCTTAGCAAAGTCAAGCCAAAAGCCGAAGGTTATTCAGAGTTAAGCAAGAACCGCTCTTTTGAACGGCTCCAGCTTGGTCTGGCTCCCTTAGCGGATGTACTTTGTAATAGCGTTGGATTATCAACCTTCGATATGCTTGATACCAAACTCTGGGACTAGCACAGAATCATCTGTTGATATGAGGTAATTAATCCCATCAACAATCTGCTGGAGTTCAAGGGCGGGTCCCTTCATTTCAATGCCGGCTTTTTCGAAAAGCTTGGTTTTGATCGTCCCAGGGTAAAAACCTGTAACGCGAACGCCGTACGCAGCGCCTTCCTGTTGCAACGCTTTTGTAAATCCGGTGAGTGCCCATTTTGAGGCGTTATAAATTGATCGGTCGGCGCGTGCGTTGAGGCCCGATTGCGAAATGACGTTTATGACTAAACCTTTTTTAGCTTGCTTCATCAAAATCAATGCCTCTTTGGCAACGTATATGCTACCGAGCGTATTAGTTTCGATTACGTTAGTAATGTCTTCGTAACTTGTTTCGGTCAGGTCACCGTTTGCTATTACACCGGCGTTATTGATTAGCACGTCAATTCCTGTGGGAGTTTGCTCGTATATTTTGGCGAAAGCATGCTGAACCTCTTCCGCTTTTCTAACGTCACAAACGATGTACTCACATCCTGAAGTGTTGGATAACTCTTTGAGCACACCTTCATTTCGCGCTAAAACAAACACGCGGTTACCACTACTTAAGTTTTCTGCCAATGCCTTGCCAAGGCCGTCACTGCCGCCGGTAATAACAATTGTCTTCATAGGGTAATCATAACAAAACTGGGGCTCTAGAATCATCTATTACCTCCACCCAAAATGAAAAACAGAGGCTCATAACCCCTGTTTTCTTAGTTTGAAAGCCCGGTTCAGCTTACCGATTTCGAACTTCACTAGGTATCTTCTTGCTCTATGCGATAATAATTTTTATGACCCAGTTTACTAAAGAATATTGGCAAGAGACTGCCAGCTCTGTCCAATTCTTCCCCTCTGTAACTTCGCCTGACCTCCCGGTGACGGCCGTAAAGATCTATGTATTTCAAGGCCACAAACTGTTACTGACGCAGATAAAAACGCGAGGCTGGGATATTCCTGGTGGGCATATAGAAATAGGCGAAACCGCAGAACAGGCTGTAGTGCGAGAGTTACAGGAAGAAACTGGGGGTAGCGTAGATCGTTTTAAACTTATTGGCTACCTTAAAGTTATAAATGAAGAAGAGAATGAACATAATCGCCAGTATCCAAAGGTAAGTTGCATCCTAGTCTACAAAGGCGTGGGGCTTGTGCTTGATCATCATCACGAATTCCAGCTTGAGGCAAGTGCGGGCAAGCTTGTCCCACGTAACGAGCTATTGGACGTACATCATGATTGGAACGAACATAAATCTCGGGTTGTAGAGTATGCTGCTAACTGCCCAGTATGATTTCTTGATATCTTATGTTCGCATAATAGAAAAATCCAGTAGCATGGATCCCTTCTGAACCTCGTATTGTAGTTAGTCTTGGCTCCCCTTACTGGACGCTTTTTTGTTGACGGTAGTTGTGGTTATTCCAAGCGAGATTTATTTTTTGGAGTGCGCGGTGTCTACTATGGATTCCAGAAATAGACGGGCGACGTCTACGATTGGCCCACTGCTTGGTGCATGAAACCACTTGAGTCCAGGCATAGTATTAACTTCCAGAATATACGCCCGTCCAGAGTCGTCAATTAGGTAGTCAACAGCTGCGAACTGCAGGTCAAGTATATTCGTTATACGAATCGACGTCTCTAGTAACGAAGGGCTCCATGCTTCTTGTGGGTACGAAATGCGCTTTAGCGGCCTGTCATGCGCGACAGAAGTGCCATACTCGCTTTGATGTACGCCTACAGCCTGATGATTGAGCAACAAGTAGCGTATTTCTTTGCCGACGATGTATTTTTCGAGTATGTACCGGGTGATTGCAAGCTCAGAAAGCTGCGTCGGCTCGTTTATGATGTGAATATCTCGAGCGCCCGAGCCCCTAATAGGCTTGGCGATAATGGTCCCATGCGTGCTTAAAAATACTCTGGCCTCTGCTTGGGTGTGAGCTAATGCGAAAGGTATATTTTGCATATTGTGCCTTTCAAGGATGCGTCGCGTTACATACTTGTTTCTTGCCAGGGACGCACTAGTACTCGAATTAAGCGGGCTATGTGCAAGATTAATGTAACGCTCTTGTCCATCAATATTGATGACAAACACACCAAGTGGCGTTAGCCAGACCGGTTCTAGACCCATTTGCTGGGCACAGTTGAAGAGCAGCTCAGCCGTACTAAGTTTTTCGGTAACCATAAAACTAGCGGCGCTGAAAGCCGCCAGAAAAGCCACGACCGCTGTTGTTTTGTGGCCGATCTTCCCGTGGCTTAGCTACGTTCACTACAATAGTACGTCCTTCGAACTCCTTGCCATCGAGAGCATTGATTGCAGCTTGAGCGGCTGCTTGGTCTTCCATTTCTACAAATCCGAAACCTTTGGATCGGTTTGTGTCGCGGTCTATAATGACCTGCGCACTTATAACGGTACCGTACCGTGCAAACCCAGCTTGTAAGCTGTCGCTGGTAGTGTCAAAAGACAGTTTACCCACAAATAATTTAGTCGCCATTGTTTTTAAGCCTTTCTTTAAGCTGAATAGTACGCGAGACAGTGTCGTCGCTATAGCTGAGAATAGAGAGGCTTACAGGCACGCAATATAAAAAGATATAGAGTTGAATAACTTGCTAAATTCTAGTATAGCATCTACGAGGCAGTTTACCTAATCGGACTGTACAAGAGGACACAAAATCAAGTGGTAAAGCATTAGTATTTAATCAAATACATGATAAGAACGAGCGCACCTAGTGTACGTCGAAAGTAGCTAGCGCCCCACCTTACTTCTAATACTGACCAAATTAATAATGACGCCGTACTCAAGTAACTTGCCCATACTTGCGAATGGCTAGGCAATGCTTTTGCCAGTAATAGAAATATGAACCATGCAATAAGGGGAGCATTCGGCGTTTGCCATACTACGGGCTTGCCGTTTTTGTCGGTAAAGAAATTTCTGACTTTATCCATTAGATAAATCATAACAAAACAAAGGACCCCCCTGAATAAAAAGGGCGAAAATACTCATGGCTCAGTTTGCCGGTCTCGAACCCTTACCATTAAAATTTTTACTTACCAGGTTACTAAAATATCTGAACTGTCAATGAAAAAATGCGCTACTTGTGTGGCCAGTCTATGTCTAAGGTTCTCTTTGCTAGTGTTCTTGGTTTTTGAGTTGAGGGATCCTGTTAAATTTGGACCCCTGTCAGTATTTATTGTAGAAGTGGTTGCAATGTAGTATAAAGGTCACATGCTAACACCTAACAACCTTTCGCACGCTACCGAATTACTACGGTCACGCCCCGATTTGGCGCTTGAGGGGCCAATCACTGATTTCATTGGCGACAACCCTACTCCTGCGCGTCTAACTGAAGCAGCACTTGCAATTGCACAACCCGAAGTCTTACTACCATTTATTGATGCAGTCCTCTATGACCCTAGCGGAACAACTTTTGCCGATAATCCTGCATTTACGCTGGTGTCTGATGATCGCCAGGGTGGTCAAGTAAAAAGTCTTCACGCTTTGACTATTGCAAAAGGCCCACAATGGGACGCTCGACTGCATGTCTGGATGCCGGGTGAGCGCTTAACAGAAGATTTACATACTCATCGCAGTGCTTTTGGCTCAGTAATTCTAGCCGGTGCCTTTAAGGATGAGGTTTTTGCACGATCTAAACCTGGCGAGGGTAAGCGAATGGTTGAATGGCGCTATGACCGGCTTGAACCTCTGGGTGAGGTTGCAATGCGCTCGGTCTGCCAACGTGTCTTTACCGTAGGCCAGCACCACACCATGCCGCATACGATGGTGCATAGCGCACAGGTTAGACCTGATGGTCTATCTTCAACTGTTGTCGTAAGGCGTCTTCGTGATAGCACAAGCTATGGTTATACTGACGGTCCGCGTACCGTGACTTTTCCCCGTGTGGAGCAGGTTGATGGTCTTGATACGCTTCGGCGCCTTCGGGCTGTCCTGAGTGATACCTGATAATATCTAAAATTACTTCTCAGTTTGTCGCCATGAACTCAAGGCTAAAAAATGTTTTGAAATCTGCTCGTCGGTTGTATGAAAGATGCAAAGTGCGGTATATGTGCTCTTGACCAGCTCCCCTAGCAGATGAGCCCTCTGACGGACTGAGTAAATAGTGATTAAGCTAGGTGCTGCTCAAGTTTTGTAAAACGTTGGTCGACTGATTTGTCTCGATCGTTTAGCTGCTCGGTGATCTGCTCAACAGTTTTAGCGATACCAGCAAAACCATCGTCAACTTTTTGTTCAAGCCTAGTAACATCATCCTTGGTGGCCATGTTGGCAGTTGCCTGTGAAACCGTTGAAGCAATGAATTGTTTTAGATCATTAAGCTGATCATCATTCATATCCCCATTATACCAAAACAAAAGACTTCCAAAGAAGTCTTTAAACATAAGTGTCCTGACTTCCTTTACTGGACAACCTTCACAACCACTCTAGGGTTATTGCAGTTAAACCGGTAGACCGTTAATGCTGCCAATGGAGCTCAGCTTATTTGCGCAAGGCCTGAAAGTGAATGTCAGTGATAATAAACGCAATGATCGCAACAATGACCCCAAGGACAGCGAGTATATTTGCCTTAAAACTTGCTAGCTCACTTTGCTGGGCAAAAACAGCGGCGGTATAAGCACCCATTAACCTTTCAATCGTCTGCTTTTGTGACTCTATGACACTTAACTCAGTGATAACGAAACTCCTGCTTGCTGGGTCTACATCGGTAATAAGTGCTTGCTGCCGGTCCATATTAAGGCTTGTGTATTGGCTGTGGAGCTCAAACATATGGTGCAGTTCTACAGTGGGGCTCACCTTACCTCTGAGCGTCTGGTACATATGACGCCAGCCCATGATTTGATACAGTGTTTGTTCTAGCTCTTCTTCGATATATGCAATAAGTTTAGTGCCAAGTAAAAATATTTCATCACTGTCATGGGTCATGGCTTTAGAGGACGGCAGATAGGTGTCTATAATGGTAAATCCTTTTGTGCTGGCTGATTTAGCTTATATAGCCTTGCTCTTTTTCGGTTTTTTTACTGCCTTACGGCCTCTGTCTTTTGACATAATTATAATCCTTTGGCAGAGGGCTCGACTCTATGTAAGATCGCATTAAGTATCTGTATTCCAAAAGAGATGTTCTTCTGTGGCCACATGGACGTCATACCTTCCGTGTTCGGTCTGTCTTCTACATGTAGATACTGAGAGTAGTGGACTTTTGAGGATGTCTTTGCTTGTTGATGTGTAAATAGGGGCATACTGCTGTCCTTTCGAGAACTGGTGTTTCTTCTTGGCCAGCAATAATCTTTTCTTCTGCTCCAGTTGGAAATTTAGTGTTAAGGTGGTCTTCTTTAGTTAAGTATGCGCTTGTTTGTGCTCAATACCTAATCTTGCTGAACTAGGGCTAGTCCGCATTAGGTGGTTATCTGTTTTCGCAAAAACTAAAAGCCATTTGAAATAACGACTTTTGTAAGGAAAATTCAACTTGGCTCTCCCTAGTGGACGAGCTCCGCAATTAGTTACGCGGTAGTGCAATGCCGGCTTGCTTGGCTGCGGCAAGTAACTCCGCATTGAGAGTCAGCAATTTCTCTTCAAGTGATTTCTTACTAAAGCTGCCATCAGTAATTGTGCCCGCTTGTAAGTCCGTAATCGTGCTATAGATTTCTTTTATATCCTCACGCAGAGCTTTGAGCTCACCTGCTATAGGATCTAACTTTTTAGCAAAGATAGCTTCGATTTGCTGCAGGTCTTCTTGTGTCAGGCTCATGCAATAATTTTATCACAAAACAAAAACACTCTGCTTTTCGCAAAGTGCTTGTGCCTGGCTTACTGTGACAGAGGAAGTTATGGCCGTGATCAAGCGAGGCCTAAACTATAGAGAGGGTATAGCCTGACCCGAGACTTTGGCGCCGCCGACACTACATGCGTAGCGAGCGGCCTCGGCTAATGAAGCGCCCTTGTTGATAGCAGCCATGAATCCGGCATTAAAACTGTCACCGGCGCCAGTAGCATCTACGACTTCTCAACCGTCTGTGCCGGCGCATGGCGTACCTGACCACCTTCGTAATGCCAAGCACCATTCTCGCTATCCTTCACGACGATGGTTAAGCCTGGTGTCTCAGACTGTAGACACTGGAGTCCTTCCTCAATAGATCCAACTCCCCATAGAGTGCAGAATTCATCCCTGCTCCCCTTACTGGGCGTACTTCGTAACTTCGGACTTGAGACTTATTCTGAAAACGACATGGGGCTTAAACTTCTTCTGGCGGCCCAAAACGAGCAGCTAGTTTCTCGATGTCGTTTGGATCAGAAGCGAGGCCCCCAGGAGACAGGTTTAAGACGGTACTAAGGGTAAACGTCCTGTTATCTTCAAGGGCTTCGTTGGCTATACCAGCATAAGATTGGGCGAAGCTTTCGACTTCGTCAGGAACGATACCTCCACTTAATCTGAATTCTTCAAGCGTAGTCGGTAGTTCAGAAATAAGCCGGGCTCTTTTTTGCAGACTTAGGAGATATCCTGCGCTATCTCGTTTCTCATGCAATTTAGACCATGCGTCCTTTTCAAGGTCTGCTGCCTCTCCTGCAACTTGTGAGAGTAAATCATAAATTGAGGTATATCGAGGTTGATTAGTAGATTCTGGAGATATCATAAAAACAAAATACCATATTTCGCGGCATTTGTATGGCGCTTATGATTTGGCTCTCCCCACTGGACGACCTTCGCAACTATAAGTGATCCCAAAGACAAGGCGTTAACTATGCGGTTCTCTGCTCGAGCCGCATCAATCGTTGCTCGTGGTCGCCAAGCTTTTCGTCAGTACCATCATTTACAGCACTGATTGATTCCGCAACCGCCGCTTGGATGTCATCGAAGCGTTGTTTGATATCGGATTTGAACTCCTTTAGATTTTGATCAAATTGAACTTCTGACTGCGAGATTCTAGAGTCAATAAAGCGCTTCAAGTCTTCAAATTGATCATCATTCATATCCCCATTATACCAAAACAAAAAGACTTCGAAAGAAGTCTTTCATTGTGCTTATTTGGCTCCCGCTAGTGGACGTACTTCGCAACTTTGAGCCTGGCGATGAGGTGGTTGGGTTTACGGCTTGGCCGGTATGGCTGGAGCGCAATTCTGACAATATCCTTGGATTTCAATCTCGTGCTCAGTCGGTGTAAAGCTGTGGTTGCGGGAAATGCTGGCGATAAAGGCTTCTAGCTCGTGCTCGGCGATTGGGACAACCAGACCGCACTGCACGCAAGACAAGTGGTGATGATGTTCTGCAAATTTGTCACTGAGCTCAATTTTATACTTCCAGCCGATGTTGATGCGCCGCACAATGCCACGTTGTTCAAACGCAGTGACGATGCGGTACAGGCTCGCCCGATCCAGCTGCCCTTTGGCAAGGTCGTACAGTTCATACATCGTTACCGGCTCGCGGCCTTCCAACAGTTCAAACACTAACACGCGCTGCTTAGTAACGCTCAAATCGTTGTTCCGGAGAATTGTTGCAATTTCATCGTTTATTTGCGACATGTTTGCAAGTTTATCATTATTTGCAACTGATTTGCAAAGATGAGAGGCGGCAGTTTACGCTAGACATGATTTATTACACTAGCTGGAGACTTTGGATATGAAAACGAGACGTATAGTAGCAATCGCAGTGATTGTCGTGTTGGTAGGTGCTGTAGGCACGGTGCTTGTGCGTAAACAGGTCACATCAAGCGCCGGTGGTCTGCAAGTAGTGGCGGCCGAGAATTTCTGGGGCAACATCGCAGCGCAGCTCGGTGGTTCGCATGCACATGTTACTTCAATCATTACCGACCCAAGTGCTGATCCGCACCTGTACGAGTCAAACGCCCAGAACGCTGCTGCGGTATCACGGGCGGAGGTGGTGATAGTAAACGGGCTTGGCTATGACGATTTTATGAGTAAGCTGCTGGCTGGCTCAAAGAATAGTAACCGTCAAGTCATAACTGCACAAACGGTGTACGGCGCGGCCGATGGGGCTAACCAGCACCTGTGGTATGACATTCCCCGCGTGGAAACTATGGCTAGCAAAATCACCGCTAGCTACATAGCTAGCGACCCAGCCCACAAGAACGACTACCAGCACAAGCTTGCAGCGTTTGACCAATCGTTGCAGCCACTGTTGCAGACAATCAGCAGACTCAAGCAGCGGTACGGCGGTATGCCGGTTGCCTACACAGAACCAGTACCAGGCTATCTGTTAAACGACGCCGGGTTATCCGTGCAAACTCCTGAAGGGTTCGCGAAGTCCGTAGAGGACGGCGATGACCCCAGCCCGGCAGATACCGCCGCTATGGATACGCTCATGACCAACAAATCAGTAAAAGTGCTGCTCTACAATGCTCAGGCCACTAGCCCGGTCACGGAGCATGTGAAAGATTTGGCTAAGCAAGCGGGCATCCCGGTCATTGGCGTGACTGAAACATTGCCCCCGAACCAAAAAACGTACCAATCGTGGCAGGCCAGCCAGATGCGGCAACTTGAAGCGGCACTTGCGCAGGCGCAGTAATGAGTCAGGCGCAAGATACCGTTGAATTGACGAAGGCCACGCTTTCCCGCGATAGCCGTGTGCTATGGCATGAACTTAACCTAGCTATAAAACCTGGAGAGTTTGTTGCCGTACTCGGACCGAACGGCAGCGGCAAAACCAGCCTGCTTAAGGCACTGCTGGGTTTACTGCCACTTTCGAGTGGCAACGTAGACATACTGGGTAGGCCTGCGCGACGCGGCAATCCCCACATTGGCTACATACCCCAACAGAAGGGTTTTGATGCCGACACATTACTACGTGGGCGTGACCTCGTACGGCTAGGCGTCGACGGGGCGCGGTTCGGTTTCCGCAAAGCGTCTCTACTCGCAGAACACTATATTGATGAAGTGATTGAGTCTGTCGGTGCAACCGCCTATGCAGATATGCCGCTCGGCCTGCTTTCTGGCGGTGAGCAGCAACGGCTCAGAGTTGCGCAGGCCATGGTCGGCAAGCCGAAGATACTACTTTGTGACGAGCCGCTACTTTCGTTGGACATCGCATCGCAGCAGGCCGTTACGAAGCTTATTGATATGTACCGCCGCAACCACGGAGCAAGCGTCGTTTTCGTAACCCACGAAATCAATCCAGTTCTGCGCTACGTCGACAGGATACTCTACTTGGCAAATGGCCGCTGGGTGGTCGATACACCAGACGTCGTGCTGCAGTCCCAGACCTTATCCGACCTCTATGGTACGAAGGTCGAGGTGGTACGGGTTAAAAATCAAGTGCTGGTAGTCGGCGAGAGCGGCGTGCGAGTGTCCCAAGAAGCGCATCACGGAGGCGAAGCATGACGCTACCGTTTTACTTGTCAGAACCGTTTGCCTGGCACGCTTTGCTGGCTGCGGCGCTTATAGCAATCATTTGTGGCATTATCGGCATATTTGTCATTATCCGGGGTATGGCGTTCGCGGTGCATGGCACGAGCGAGCTGGCGTTCACGGGTGCGGCCGCTGGATTACTACTTGCCAGTAATCCGATTGCCGGGGCGTTCGGCGGTGCAATCGTTGTGGCTTCCGTGCTCGGGACGCTCGGCGTTAAGGAGCGCGAGCGTGATGCTAACATTGGCGTTATTTTGGCGTTCGGGCTCGGCATTGGCGTGTTACTACTCAGCTATTACCATGGGTTTGCCACGCAGGCCACCAACATATTGTTTGGGAATATTTACGGCGTTAGTAACGGACAACTCGGTATACTACTCGGCGTCGGACTGCTCGTATTACTGGCCACGGCCTTTATTTATCGGCCGTTATTGTTTGCTTCGGTTGACCCTGAAGTGGCGGCTGCGCGGGGCGTACCCACTAAGCTGCTCAGCATCGTTTTCCTGTACATCTTGGCGCTGACCGTAACCGCTGCCGCGCAAATCGTTGGCACGTTGTTAGTCCTAAGCCTGGCGATTACACCGGCTGCAGCTGCTACTCGGTTGGCTACAAAACCGAAAAATGTCATTGTGCTATCGGTACTGTTCGCGTTTATCGCAAGCGTCGGTGGGATTGTTGTTAGCCTTGCCAGCAACACGCTAAAACCCAGCGTTTGTGTAACTACCATCAGCTTCGCTCTGTATGTGTTCGCCCGGCTATATGGCAAAACGCCGCCCAGTCGGAAAGCTACATCTCTCTAAGCCACTGCTTGATTTTTCTGTCGACAGCCGGTGTCCAACGTGGCAATACATAGGCGGCTAACCACGTTGTAATCGGCAGCGCCAGTAGCATGCCGATACTTGCTACGGCTGTGCGCATGACTTCTTCAACAACCGCTTCGGTATTGAGGTTCACAAGCAACGGTACGTGGTAGTGACCCTCCTGGCTTAGTACAATAGTCGTCACAATTGAGGGCAATGCCACTCCGACATACACCAAAGCCAGTGTATTGATAAGCGCCGCGATGTGTTCTCGCCCTACCGACATACCTCTCCAAAATAGCTGGCTGAGCTGTAGCTTACGGTCGGTTTTATGTATTTCGTCGATGGTCGCTGCTTGCCCGGTCGTAATGTCAAATAACGCTCCGAGCGATGCGATGATAACACCACCAGTTAGTAGGCCGGATATATTTATCGGATGGGCGGCATAGAGCAAGCCCACGCTGGTTTCGTCGATGATTTCTGACGTACCAGTTATATACGATGCGAATGCCGTGAGCCCAATAATGGCCAGGAGTGTAAGTATCGAGCCGGTGAAAGCAATGGTGGTGCGTTATTAAAGCCGTGGGCGATAAACACAGACACAAGTGTAATGAGCACAGCGCCTTCAATGCACGCGGTCAGCGCATCATGGCCATTCACGATACTCGGAATAACGAATGACGCAAGGATAAACACGCTAATGGCCAGCCCAAAGAGACTGGTAATGCCGCGCCATGCGCCAATAGCAAGCACTAGAAAGAGCAGCAGAATAAATAGCGTTGCAACGCCCGGCATATGCCACCGTGCCATAAGAGCGTATTGATTGCCCTGTTCTTTGGCTCTATACAAAAGCACCTCACTTCCGACTGGTATGCGCTTGGCAGCAGCATCGCCAAAACTCGAAGTTGCTCTCACACTTAGTATCTGGCCCTTCCGAGGGCCGTCCATCAGTTGCGCTTGCACATCATTCTGGGGACCGAGGTCGGGCGAGTCCTGAGCCTTCACGGAAATAACCTTAGCTCTGAAATATTGCCCTGAGTTGTCCCGTTGGTTATACGGGCTAAGCCTAAGTAGACTTACGCTACTGAGTAGCAATACCAGGGTCATCAACGACGCCAATACGATGTGGCGGCGGGTAATGCCCAGCTCTTTTGCCGACTTAAGCTTCATTAATTTCTTTAGCAAATTCAAATTGTTATTTTCATCCTTCCAATGTGGCAAGTATAGCATCGGTTCTAGAATCATCCACTACCCCCACCCAAAATGAAAAACAGAGGTCAATGACCTCTGTAGTTCAGTTCGAAAGCTTGGCTCCGGGGACTGGATTCGAACCAGCGACCTAGTGGTTAACAGCCACCCGCTCTACCGCTGAGCTACCCCGGAATAGTTTTTGCTTGGATTTGCACCCTAAGAACTTCGTGAATTATACCGAAAGAATTACAGAGTGGCAACTGTGTTTCTGGCTGTCGTACACCGTAAATCGGTAAACCTAGCTAGCGTGGCTTCATGGCGGCTCGAGCCTGGCGCTCTTCGTCACGCTTTTTAAGCGTCTGGCGCTTGTCGAATTCCCGCTTACCCTTACCTATAGCAATCCGCAATTTTATGTAGCGGCCGCCGGTAAGCAGCTCTAACGGCACAATGGTGCGCCCCTGTTGTTTGGCGCTAATGAAGGCATCAATTTCGCGGCGTTTGGCTAATAACCGTCGAGTACGGGACTGGTCTGACTCAGGCACAGGTACTCCATGAGTGCCGTTTATGGTGCTGCCCAGCAGATATAACTCGTTATTTTTAACGGTCACGTAAGCACCGCGAAGCTGGCCATGCCCCATGCGCAGACTCTTTACCTCTGCTCCGGTAAGCTCCAGCCCCACTACCAAAGAATCACCGAGCTCATAATCGAACCTAGCGCGGCGGTTTTGAATAGTCTTGGGTGACTGTAGCTTTTTTTTCGCCATAACAGATACATTGTAGTCCAGGGGGTATATTATTAACAAATGAGGTATACTTATGCCTCAGTATGTCAGAAATACCTTTTAAAGATAGAACTGTGGGTCGCGCAGCCGAAGCGGCCGCATGGCTAAGTGTTCACTATAAGCCTTTCGGGGATTTTATGGTGGGTGATGACGAACGCTTAACGCCTCTGGCTTGGAGGCGTGTGCGTATTCGCACCCCCGAAGGGAGCGAGGGTCCTATAGTTGCTCATTATCCAGGAGTCGCAGGCGAGACAAAAAAATCACGGCCGAGTAAGTATGGTCATATGGCGCGGACTTTTGTGCGGCAGACCGGAATGCTGCATGCTGAACTAGAAAGGATGGAAGATAGGGAGCTGGCAATTGCCTGGTGTGTGGGCAAACAGGCTATGGCTGCGGTTGTCCCTAGAGAAGCTGCAATCCGAATTCTCTGGCAGGGCGCTTACGACCTGCGACTCGCGGGAAATCCTCTGGATACAACACTAGGTGTACAGCAGCCGGGTGAGCGTGACCTGCTGGTTTACCCCGGAACGGTTGAAACGGGTCCTGTTGTTCCACTCTCTGACTATCCAGAGGACGGCCAGTTCTTTTAACCTGAAAATTCTGGCCACACTGCTCCTATCCGTTATAGCGCGGCTTAAAGTGGCCCTTCGGCAGCACGTAAGACTTCCAACCCCCATACCGTTTGATAAGCTGGTACAGCTCTTTATACAATGCCAGGAAGCGGTTGTAGTGCCGTACATTCACCGCTAGGTGCGTTACTGCAATGCCTGGGTCAAACAAGGTGACCATTCCCAGCTCTTGAGCTTTGCGGGCGGGCGGGATAATGTCGTATTCGTGGATGTTGGCATCAAAGCCACCTAGTTTTTCAAGTGTTGAACGCTTTACGAGCAAATTTCCTTCGAGTACCCAATAAGTTGCGCGGCGCGTTGGTGAAACGGCGACATCAGGCCACTCGCTACGGCCACGTTTAGTTGCGCTGCGGATCAAGCGTCGTCACCGCGTCTTGGTGGACTGCATTTTGCCAAATATCTGCTGTACGGCCGCCGTTACTAAACTGTAGAGCGTTATAGAATCAGGGCCGTAGCTCCAAATGGACTGCGTGCCATCTGCATCAAATACTAGCCCACCAACGAAAGCTAGGTTTGGCTCCGACATGAGCTTTTGGGCTGTTTTGGCTGGGGTTTTTGTTTCCAAGCGAACATCAGCATCCAAAAAATGGATAATGCACTCCTCTGGATGAACCTGCAAAATGCGGTTGCGGTTGCCGCCCGCGCCAAGGTTGGTTTTGCTCCCTACCCAATGCACCTTTGGGCCAAATTTTGCCACCACAACCTTGCTATCGTCCGTGGATGCGTCATCCAGCACGTAAATCGCATCATAATCTTCGGAGACCAGTTGAGTTAACAGGCGCGACAGCGAGTCGGCCATATTGTAATTAGGAATAGCGGCAATAACGGGGAGTGGTGTATTCATAAATTAAAAGATAGCTTTGGCAGTATTCCAGACACTAGGATCGTGTAAGCTGACCATACGATAATACCAGTATTCAGCGCCCCAAAAATCAATATTTTTGATGCCGGTTTGTTCGGCGAACTTGGTGGTGTCTTTTAATGTTTTAGCGTCGAAGGTTTTGTTTTGCTCGGCCAGGCTGGTTTTGGTGATATCCTGCCCGTTCGGCGGCCAAGGCTCGGTTTGCAACTCGTGGATCACCGACGGCTTGCCGGTGAGGATTTGCTGGGCGCCAGCTAGAAAGGCGTAGTACCAACTAGGGAACGGATAGGTGGCGTAGCGGTGGATTGGTCCTGCCCAGACGTGCCGGTATACTGATATGCCGATAACATCGGGAAGCGGTTGCCGTAAGCTGAAACCGGCGTAGTTGTCGCTGCGGCTGATGATCACCGAATGTGCTGGGTCGAGTTTTTTTACTAACGCCAATTCGCTGTTTAGCCGACCGCGGTCAAAGTTATTACACCCACCAAAACTATTAAAGAATTCGTTTTCCAGCTGATAGCTTTGTAGGGCCGGATTATTTTTATAGCGGTCGATAACGGTCGTCATATATTGTTTGAGTGCCGGCTCCCAGACGTTTTCTGGTTTGCTGGTGTTAGCCCAGCCTGGCGGGTGGCACTCTGGCCAGCGTGGCTGACGCAGGCCGATGGCTAGACTTATCTTGGCGCCGTGCACCTGAGCTTGCTGCATTTCCCAGTCCAGCTCACTGAAATTGTACTGACCCTCGGTGGGTTCGATATCGCTCCAGTAGCTTACTAGACGTAAATGTTTGACGTGCAAGTCATCCAAGATAGCAGAGTAGGTTTTGTGAGCATCTAGGCCTAGGCTAGCGGCGTAATCGCCGATAAAGGTGACGCCGAGTGTTGTGGGCTTCCCTTTCTGCTCGTGTTGATACCACAGGGCAACACCGTACATAGCACTGCCACAAAGTGCACCGAACACGATGGCCATGGTAACAGCCTTATGCCACCAGCTCTTATGCCAATACGCATTAAGTTTCCGCCACAACCACTTAGGTGAGAATTGGGTTTTCTTTAAGGATTTAATAAGTTCTGCCATACAATATACGGTTAGTGGACAAGCAACGCATTAGTATTATCATACCCGCTTATAACGAAGAGCGCTATCTTGGGAGCTGTTTGGACGCGATTGCCGCCCAGCAAACCGCACCGTACGAAGTGATCGTGGTAGATAACGATTCTACTGATCAAACCGTAAAAATTGCCCAAAAGTATCCGTTTGTGCGAGTGCTATCTGAGCCTCGCCGAAGCCGCGCACTTGCTCAGAATAGGGGCTTTGATGCTGCCACGGGTACTGTGCTGGCGCGCATTGATGCTGATGCCATTGTGCCACCAGACTGGACTACACGGATTGTCGAATATTTTGCGAACCCCGGGGCGCTACAAACGGCTTGGAGTGGTGGCGCACTATTCTATAACGTGCGTTTTCCTCGGCTGGTCAGTACTCTGTACGATTGGGTGGAATTCCCCGTGAATAGGCTAATCACCGGCCACCCGAGCTTGTGGGGTTCGAACATGGCACTACCAAAGACGCTTTGGGTGGAAGCAAGCGACGAATTGTGTATAGAATCGAACCTGCACGAAGATCTGGACCTGTCGATACATGTGCACGACAAGGGTCACAAGATTGTGTACGACAGGCGTGTCAAAGTGCGTGTAGAGCTGCGGCCCGCCCATTCCAGTCCCGGAAAAGTGTGGGAATACCTAAAAATGTGGCCCCGTACGCTAGCGAAACACCACATTCGCACTTGGCCGCTCTGCTGGTTAGTGTGCTTACCGGTCTTCGTGGGCATGCCGTTTTTTAGTATCACTGAACGTATTGCCCGGCTCTTTGGACGCAAACCACTCAGTGAATAGTCTACCCGGCGTTATTGCTTTGCCAGCGACCGTTACTCTCCTGGTAGGGATTGCAGTTGCCCCACAGACCTAGTTTTTTGGCCTGAGCATCCTTTTGGGCGGCACTAAAAACATCTGATTTGGTAAACGGGAACGATACGTAGGCAAAGGCGTAGCCCTTACTTACTAATTCTTGATCGAGATTGGTGTCGTCAGGCAAATAAACATAGCGGAGCAAGCGGTTGTAGCGATCGCGGTTAGTACTAAGACTGTCGGCTACTAGACGTACCCGGCCTCCAGCAGCTTTGATACGGTTCTGGGTGTACGCCGCCGCCGCCGGACCATAACACTGTACTGGCGTGTTGGGTTTGTGCGTTTCGGGTGTATCGATGCCGATAAAACGTACGGTTTCTGGCGTACCGTTCATGTCGACAGCAATAGTGTCACCATCCACAAAATGACTGATGCTATAAAGACCTGGCTGGCTTGCCGCTACACTCTTTTTAAGTGTGATAAACGAACCATGGCTTTGGCTGATAGCAGCCGGTATGCCGAGCAAAAACAGCACAATAGTGATCCAGTGTTTGCGGCGCAAACGGTAACTCATATTAAAAATCGATGCCTTTGTTGGCTAGGAACTTATCATCAAAGTGATGCTTGATTTTGGTCATATTGGTAGCAATATCGATGTGGTCTAGTAAATCCTTTGGGAAGTTGCGGCCAGTCAGACAGAGGCTGGTGTTTGGGGCGCGCTTAGCGATGAGTTCGGCCAGCAGCTTTTCCTCGAGTAAGCCATCATGGACGGCGTTGTTAATCTCGTCGCAAATAACCATCTGGTACTTCCCGCTAGTAGCGCACTCTAGGGCTTTTTCGTACGTTTCTAGCGCAGCGGCTTTATGCTGTTCTGGCGTTACGGCCTGCGGGCTTAACTCGCCTGCTCCGTAAAAGCCTTTGCCACCCTTATAGAACAGCAGCTGGTCCTTAAAGAGTGGCATAATGTCGCGGATAAACACGTGCTCGCCTACACCCCAATACTTAATAAACTGAATAAACGCCACGTTCCAGCGGTTGCCAAGGGCGCGAGTAAGCAGACCTAGGCCAGCGCTGGTTTTGCCTTTGCCCTCTCCCGTATATACCACTACTACTGATTCTTTGGTGTCAAAATCCTCGAACGCCATACTGGCTAGTAGTATAGCTCAGGCGGTATTTTCAAGCGAGGTATTACCTATTCCACGAGCGATCTTGAGCCTATCTAGAAATATTTCAAATGCTCGAATACGCATTTTTCTAGCTATACCATCGGGGTCACTATTGCTGGGGTGGGTGCGAAGCTTGCGGTGAACCTCATCTGCAAAATAATAGCGCCTGTGGTCTCGTCGTCTAGGTCGAAAGCAATATGTAGTGGATATGAATTGATCCCTCGATCGGTTAGGAGATACCAATCTGGTATTGTTCGATAGTTTAAAGGGTCTTTAGAGAATTCGGCTAGGCTTTGTTGATGCCCTTGAGGATCGGCACACATGGCCGTGTAAATATCTACTAGGGTAGTCTTGGTGGTTTCATCCAGGTTGGACGGAAAAACGAAATGAGGCTCTTCATGTATCTGTGGAATAAGCTGCTCGGGATTAGGGGCTACATTCTCTGCGGACATAGTACCTCCTTAGACTAATTCTAGACTAATCATACGAGGCATGTGTTTGTGCTGTATGTGAGAAATGTTACCGTGTTTTATGCTTCGGTGAGAGCGGCGTCAATTTTGGGTCGGTCAAAACCAATGACAATCTTGTCATTGCCAAAATCGAGCACCGGGATGCCCATTTGGCCCGATTTATCGACGGCTTCTTTGAGCCAATCGTGGTTGGTGTCAACATCGCGATATTCGTACTTGACGCCCTTTTTGTCGAAATATTCCATGGCAACGTGGCAAAAGGCGCACCATTCGGCGCCGTATACGATTACTGGATTTGTTTGGGCCATGGCGGATTCCTTTCGTGACTTCTTTGACGCGATCTATAGCTATACTTAGTATAGCACATATCTTAACGGTGTAGAGGGCGGTTAGGCATAGCGTTTTAGGAGGCTCAAGGCGAAGTGCAGCCAGACCGACAAAGTCGGCCTGCATGTAACGGTCTCCTAAAACGCTATGCCTAACTGCCCCAATGCTCGCTAACGGAGTACAGCAAATATCCAGCTTGCACCTGTTCTACCAGAGGTGGTATACTGCTACTCAAGAATGACCGTGCTAAGCAAGCCAGCGATTCAAACGCCGACTTCTGCCAGGGGTGTAAAATCGCCTGCAGCTTTAGAGCCACAAAAAACCGTAGCTGCGGGGCCGGGACTGGCCGCTATTGGACTATCGATGAGCTGGCAATTGCTTATAGTAGTGGTGGCGCCAATTTTGGCAGGTCATTGGCTAGACAAGCACTACCACAAAGCCTCACTCTGGACAATTATTGGGCTGATTGTGTCAGTAGCTGGTATGATAACGGTGGTAATTCAGACAAATCGCCAAATTACCGAATATATGCAAACGAACACGAAGAAGGATACTAAATAGAAATGAACTCGCTCACCTCACGTTTTGCCGATAGTGGCCCTGCCATTCACGTGGCGCCAGCGGGTGTGTTTCATTTGGGCGGCGTTGCTATTAGTAACTCCGTTTTGTACGGCTGGATAGCTGGTCTGATTATCACAACTTTTTTGGTTATTGTCGCCCGCAAAGTAACCGTTCGGCCTAGGGGCGGTGCTATGCAGTTTATCGAGGCTGGCGCCGACTTTATATCTGGTCTAGTCGAAAATGCTTTCGATGACCGCAAGCGCGGCCGCAAGTATGTTCCCTTCTTTGTTACGCTATTCTTCTTTATTTTGCTGAACAACTGGTTTGGACTGATCCCTGGTGTCGGCGAAGCTTTCCACCGTGGCGACAATCCCTTGCTGCGGCCCTTTACTGCTGACCTGAACGGCACGTTTGCTATGGGTATCGTGACCATGATTTACGTGTACGCATCATCAATCCGTGAATCCGGCGGTCTCAAGCGCTACTTTGCCCACTTCTTTGTTGGCAGCCCGCTGAACCCGCTGTACTTTATTATTGGTATCCTAGAGATGCTCACTGACCTGACGCGCGTTTTCTCGCTCAGTCTTCGATTGTTCCTAAACGTCACCATTGGTGAAATTGTGATTGCCGTTTTTAGTTACCTGGGCCATGTGGCGGCGCCGCTAACTGCCCTGCCCTTTACGCTTGTCGAGCTGTTTATCGGTGCCCTGCAAGCTTATATCTTTACGGTGCTTAGCGTGATGTACCTAGCCATTGCCGTTAACCATGCCGGGCATCATGCCGATGAAGTCGAAGATGCCGACGCCCACGTTTTGACCCCTGAATCCACTGTTCACGCTAAGACTCCCAAAGGCAGTACAGCATAAAGTGGTTTTGGGTAAAATGATGATAGTAATTAATAAGGAGATAAAATAATGGAATTGTTTGCAGCTGCTGCTAGCACCGCCGTACTTGGTAAGGGCCTGATGATTGGTCTAGGCTTTATTGGCCCAGCTATCGGTATTGGTCTGATCGGTGGTAATTACCTAAGCGCCGTTGGCCGCAACCCAGAAGCCGCTAAGTTCTTTGGTCAGGCCTTGGTGTTTGTGGCTATTGTTGAGCTGTTCGGTCTATTGGCCTTCGCTTCAACCTTCATTGTTAAGTAATAAGGCGTTAAAACTAAGACATGATGACACCTGTAACACAATTTGCGGACAGTACCTCGGGCATCGGGGCGCTGGGCGTTGATGGACGATCGCTGATTATTCAGCTGGTCACCTTCATTTTGGCGTACCTGGTGCTGCGGAAGTTTGCCTTTGGCCCAATTCTGAAGGTGCTTGAGCAGCGCCGTGATCTGATCGAGCAAGGCGTCAGCCTTGGCGAGCAGATGAAGAAAGATAAGGCCGAACTGGAAGCGAAGATCGACAAGGAGCTTAGAAAAGCTCGTGCCGAGGCTGATGGTATTATTGCTAGTGCTGAAGAAGCTTCCCGTGAGACCACTCGTGCTGCTGAAGATAAAGCGCATGCCAAAGCTGCGATTATCTTAAAGGAAGCCGACGAGCGCATCAAAACCGAAACCCAGCGTGCTCGTAAGCAGCTGGAAGGTGAACTGGTTAGCCTAATTAGCGACGCTACCGAAGCGATTATCGGCGAAAAAGTTGATGCCAAGAAGGATGCACAGCTTATTGACCGTGCCCTGAAAGGCCAGAACGCTTAACGTATGAAAACGCCTCGATTCGATATAGCAACGATTATTGCAGCGCGCAGCTACTACCGAGGCATTTCCCCGGAACTGTCCAAGGAAATTGCGGCGATGCTGCTGGCTGAAGGCCGGGTCGACGAGCTGGACTCTATCCTGCGCGACGTGCAGGCCGACTGGGCCACGCATGGACATGTGGAAGTGCTAGCTTACAGCGCTCATCCTCTTACTGAAGCCAGTAAGAGTGAGATTGTCGAGCAAATTAAGCCACTGTACCCTAATGCCGAACAGATTCTGGTGACTGAGGTCATCGACCCATCGGTGGTCGGGAGCGTGCGGCTGCGTCTAGCGCACCAGCAGCTAGATCTTAGTGTCGAGGCAAAACTGAACAAATTTAAACAACTCGTGAGAGCTGGAAAGGAATAAGTGATGGCTGAATTATCAATCACGGAACTTTCGGCGGACATTCGCGCAGCCATTGCTGATCTGAAGAGCCGCCCAGAAATTGAAGATGTAGGCGTGGTGACGCGCGTTGGTGACGGTATTGCCTGGATTTACGGTCTGAGCAAGGCCGGTTATAACGAAATGCTGGAGATCGACGGTCTGAGTGGCCAAAAAGTGACCGCCTTTGCCTTTAACCTCGGTGAGGACGAAATTGGCGCTGTTATTCTGGGTGATGCTACCCAGGTTAAGGCTGGTGCCAACGTTCGTTTGAGTGGTCAGGTGCTGGAAGTGCCGGTTGGTCCAGAACTGGTCGGCCGTGTGGTCGACCCACTAGGTAATCCACTAGATGGTGGTGAACCAATCAAAGCTAAGCAAAAGAGTCGCGTGGAGCGCCCCGCTCCTGGTGTTTTGCAGCGCAAGCACGTGCACGAACCACTGATGACTGGCTTAGTTGCCATTGACGCCATGGTGCCAATCGGTCGTGGTCAGCGTGAGCTGATTATTGGTGACCGCCAGACTGGTAAAACCGCCATTGCGGTTGATACTATGGTAAACCAGGATCGCCAGAAGAGTGGCGTCGTTAACGTCTACGTGGCCATTGGTCAGAAGTTGTCCAAGGTTGCAGCACTGCAAGAGCGCCTGAAGCGTGAAGGTGTTATGGATCAGACCATCATCGTGGCTACTTCTCCTTCCGATCCAGCAGCTATGCTGTACCTGGCGCCATACGCTGGTGCAGCTATGGGTGAATATTTCCGCGATAACAAGCAACACGCCCTGATTATTTACGACGACCTCACCAAGCACGCTCAGGCGTACCGCCAGATGTCACTGCTGCTCCGTCGCCCACCGGGCCGCGAAGCCTATCCTGGCGATGTGTTCTACCTGCACTCACGTCTTTTGGAGCGCGCCGCTAAACTATCTGATGATTTGGGCGCCGGTTCGCTCACTGCCCTGCCAATCATCGAAACCCAGGCTGGTGACATTTCGGCCTACATCCCAACCAACGTCATCTCGATCACCGACGGTCAGATCTTCCTGGAAACCAGCTTGTTCTACCAGGGTATTCGCCCTGCCATCTCGGTTGGTCTTTCGGTCTCCCGTGTGGGTGGTGATGCTCAGACCAAGGCGATCAAGGCCGCTGGTGGTGGTATGAAGCTGTCGCTGGCTCAGTTCCGCGAACTTGCCGCCTTTAGCCAGTTCTCGACCGACCTAGACGACGACACTCGCCGCACGATTGAACGTGGTCAGCGTCTGACCGAACTACTCAAACAGCCACAGTACAGCCCCTATGCAATTTGGGAAATGTACAGCGTGCTCTATGCCGCTAACAACGGCGCCTTCGACATCGTGCCAATCGAAAAGATTGATGTTGCCCGCGAAGCGTTGCTCCGTGAGCTTAAGAGTAAGCACGCCAAGCTGGTTGATGCTATTAACACCGGCGACAAGCCGACTGACGAGCAAAACGAGCAAGTTATGAAGGTAGCTCACGACATTGCTAAGCAGTACGAAGTAAAGGCCGAGAAGAAGTAGGCTGATTACCCATGGCAAGCACCATAGTATTAAAACGGCGCATTAGTTCCATTAAGAACACCCGTCAGATCACCAAGGCCATGCAGTTGGTGAGCGCAAGCAAGCTGCGCCGCGCGCAAGAGTACGCACAGGCTAGCCGCGCCTATGCAGACCTCGCTAACGAGCTGCTGGCACGTATCGGCGGCATTGCTGAAGTTGAGCGCCAGCCGCTGTTTGCAAAACGTGCCGTCAAAACCCGTCTGTATGTAGTGATTACCAGCAACAGCGGCCTAGCCGGTGCCTACAACGCCAATGTCTTAAAGCAGTTGACTGTCGCCGTGCGCGCTGATCAGCACGAAAAAGTTGCGACAGGAGTCATCGCTATTGGTAGCAAGGGTGCGCAGTTTGTGCGCCGTATTCGTGAAATCGACCTTTTGGCCGCCTATCCTGGCTTTGGTGATCAGCCGACGGCTAACGATTTGCGTCCCGTACTAAACACGATTGTCGATCAGTACAAAGACGGCGAAGTTGACGATGTGCAGGTGCTGTACACTAAGTTCAAATCTACGGTTTCGCAGGAAGCCCAAAGCTTGCAGCTATTACCGGCTCAGGCAGGCGTAGCGGCCGAAGGTGCTAAGCCCATTGCTAATGGCAACTTTGAGCCAAATGTGGAGACCGTGATTGATCAAGTAGCTACCCGGCTGATTGAAGCCCAGGTGTGGCAGGCGCTGCTCGAAAGTATTGCCTCCGAGCACGCTATGCGCATGGTTGCCATGAAAAACGCCACCGATAATGCCAAAGACTTGATTGATGATTACACGCTAGAGCTAAACACCGCGCGTCAGGCGGCGATCACTCAGGAGTTAGCCGAAATCACCGGTGGTGCGGAGGCGCTCAATGGCTGATAGATATACGCGAACACCTCACACTTCACATAAAGCATTGGATACAGGAGAAAACTAATGGCACAAGCGACAAAGGATACAACTAAAACAGGTAAAATTACCCAGATCGTGGGCGTGGTGATCGATGTAGAGTTTTCTACCGATACCCTGCCGGCAATTTATAACGCCCTCAAAGTACAAAACGGTGACCAAGAGCTGACGCTTGAGGTGGCACAGCACCTTAGTGAGTCAAGCGTCCGCGCTGTTTCACTTGGCTCGACCGATGGTTTGGAACGCGGTGCCGAAGTTACAGATACCGGTGCACCTATTTCTGTCCCAATTGGTGACGAAACCCTAGGTCGCATGTTTAGCGTGACCGGTGAGCCGATTGACGGCAAGGGTGGCACGTTTAAAACCAAGTCACCAATCCACCGTACTCCTCCGGCATTGGTTGACCAATCTGGCTCGGTTGAAATTCTGGAAACCGGCATTAAGGTTATCGACCTGATTTGTCCAATGACCAAGGGTGGTAAGGCTGGTCTGTTCGGTGGTGCTGGTGTGGGCAAAACCGTGCTTATTCAGGAGCTGATTAACAACATCGCTAAGTTCCACAGCGGGTACTCAGTCTTCGCTGGTGTCGGTGAGCGTACCCGCGAAGGTAACGACCTGTACCACGAAATGGAAGAGTCGGGCGTTATTAGTAAGACTAGCCTGGTGTTCGGCCAGATGAACGAGCCGCCAGGCGCTCGTCTGCGTGTGGCGCTTTCGGGTCTGACGATTGCCGAAGGTTTCCGCGACAAGGGTTCCGACGTGCTGCTGTTTATCGACAACATTTTCCGCTACACCCAGGCCGGTGCCGAGGTGTCCGCCCTGCTTGGCCGCTTGCCTTCTGCGGTGGGCTACCAGCCAAACTTGGCCGAGGAAATGGGTCTGCTGCAAGAGCGTATTACTTCAACACGCCAAGGTTCCATTACCTCAGTGCAGGCAGTCTACGTGCCGGCCGACGACCTGACTGACCCAGCTCCGGCAACTACCTTCGCTCACCTGGACTCAACTATTACGCTAAACCGTGCGCTGACCGAGATCGGTATCTACCCAGCTGTTGACCCGCTGGACAGTAGCTCGACTATTCTTGACCCCGAAATCGTGGGCGAAGAACACTACAAAGTGGCCCGCGAAGTGCAGCGCGTGCTACAGCGCTACAAGGACTTGCAGGACATCATTGCCATTCTTGGTATGGAAGAACTTTCCGAAGAAGACAAGCAGTTGGTAGGTCGTGCTCGCCGCATCCAGCGCTTCTTTAGTCAGCCATTCTACGTGGCCGAGCAGTTTACCAACAACCCTGGTCAATACGTAAAGCTAACCGACACCATCAAGGGCTTCCAGGAAATTCTGGATGGTAAGCACGACGACATTCCAGAAACGGCCTTTAACTTGAAGGGTACGATTGAAGACGTCGTAAAGGCGGCTAAGAAGTAATATGCACACGCTCGCCTACCTGGTTGCAATGGTTCTGTTTGGGGCTCTTGCTGGTTGGGTGACGGCGCAGGTAATGCATATTAAGACTGAGTTTTGGGGCAACGCGCTCATTGGTATTATTGGCGCTATGATAGGCAGCACCATAATGGTGCTAATTGGTGGCTCGAGTGTTAATGGGTTTAACATATACAGCTTGCTCGTGTCTGTGGGTGGCGCCTGCTTTTTTACGTGGATTGTTCGTCAAGTTGCTCATGAAGGAAAGAAAAAACGATGATACATTTTCAGTTAGTCGCCCTAACCGGCACCAAGTTTGACGGCGACGCCTACGAAATTACCCTACCCACGCTGGAGGGTGAAATTGGCGTGCTGCAAGATCACATGCCACTCGTCAGCGTAGCTACCAATGGGGTGATTGCGGTACGCCGCGAGTCAAAAGATAGCGATGCCAACCGCGATTTCTTTGCCATCAGTGGCGGCGTTATCGAGGTCAGCGACAATACCCTGCGTGTATTAGTGGACGAAGCCGACCACGCCGACGACATCAACGAGGCTGAGGCTGAAGCCGCTATGGAGCGTGCGCAGCAACTCAAAGCAGAAGCCAAAGACGAAGTTAGCCTTGAGCATGCTCAACAGCTTATGGATCGTCATGCGGTTCGTTTGCAGGTTGCAGGGCTAAAGCGCCACCACCAAAAACGCTAACCGTTTAATGCCTGCGTATTTTATAAAAACCACCGAAATCCGGTGGTTTTTAAATAAAGGAGGTTTCTTATCTAAGCTGGAGTGAGTACTTCGGTTTGAGCCTGTACTGTAAAGCTAAAGGCTTTTTCAACAGCAGTAATGTCATGCTGCAGCTGATCCTCACTGCTGTGGCTTAACATAACTTCAAATACAGGATCACCATTATTTTTAGCAAACGCTACTGTGTCGCCTACTTTACAGAGTTGCCGCATTGCAAAAAGGGATGGTAACTTATGAACGGCCGCCTCTCCGCCAGTAGCAGTCAGTACACCTTCTTTGGGCGCGTATATCTGCATAACAACAGTGTGAGCAATTAGTTTTGTTGGAATCTCTGGTATTTCTCCTGCTCGGTTACGAATATCATTAACAATATGATTAATGCCGTAGCCGCGCAGGTAGAGATCATGGCGGTAGCCGCCAATGCGTGCACCCAGTTCAATAATCTTCCAACCATTAGCTGTGTGCATTAGTTCGACGTGACCGGTTACTGAGCGTAAGCCTAAAGCGTGACAAGCTCCCTCGGCGGCTGTATAGGCATTTGCTATTTCAGTGTCAGAAAGGCCGGCTGGAATCAAACGAGCATACCCAAAAAAGTCGTCAAAGCCAACTTGGCGACCGGTAATAACTTTGACCGGTGGCGTATGACGGCAGGTACCATCAGCTGCGACATAACTGTCGATTGAGTACATGTCGCCCTGCATGAACTCTTCAACTAGAACGGCCGGACGCTGGCGCTTGATCCAAAGGTTGTAACCCGCTTGTATCTCGTCAAAGATGTGCTTTAGCGCAACGCCTAACTCTTTGCGGTTTTCAGCGAGACTTACCAGTAGACTTCCTTCAAGGCCAGATGGTTTAACAATAACCGGGTACTGCATTAGTCGTTCGACGCTGTCTAGGCTCTCATCGGAAATGTCAGTTACTTCTAGATATGCTGGTACAAGACTTGGGTTATGTGCCTGAAGGAGTTCACGCATCAGCCTTTTCTCGCTAGCCCACTCTAAAGAGCTTTCGGTCGGAAGGTGCATATATGGCAGATATGGAATGAGCTTCTGGAGCTCTAATAAGCAGTTTTCGTACTGAGAAGTCACCGCAAATAGCCTAGACTCCAGCGGCTTTAGGACTCGGCGAATAGATTCCGGTTTGTCAAAGTCTGCTGAGATTACTTCTATGGGCTCGGGAAGCTCGTGCTGGCCATTGCAAATGGCAATAGATTCTTGAATTTTTTCATCAACAAGGACGATGAATTTAAACGTGCGCCCAGTTTCGCCTTTGAACTTGCTAAAAGCAGCAAAAGTCGTAGGACGAATGGCATTAACAAATAAAATAATATCTTTTTCCACCGCGTAGATCCCCTTAGTCTGTGATAGCTGGTTTCTCGGCTGTCAATTTTATAGAAATAATCGCACGCAATTTGTCTGCATCAGCAAGCAGCTGCTGTTGGCTCGTGTTGCTCATCTCACTATCAACAATTAGCTTACCGCCCTTGCCGCTTGGCAAAGCGAAGTCGCCGGCCTTAGCATGCACCCACAGATTTTTGACCGATTCGATAGCGCGGGCTTCTTCTATCCCTTCAATATCTGCAATAACGCCCTCTTCTTCCGCGTAAGTGTTGGTGATAAGACTGTAGCCAACCGTCTCGGTTGGCATTTCTGGCTCTAGCCCAATTTTTACTAACAGTTCGTTGTAAGCATGATCAATGCCGTACGCGGCGGCATACATGAATTGGCGGTAACCGCCCGGCCGTGGGCCAAGTTCAATAATCTTCCAGCCGGTTTGAGTATGAAAGAGCTCAATATGAGCAGCGCAAGACCTAAGGCCGAGCGCATGGATAGCATCTTTCGCCGCTGCTTGACCAGCAGTGATAGTGGTCTCGTCTATCTCTAGGTAGCTCTCGTTTTGGTAGGTGTAAAAACCATCCATGCCCAGTGAATGAGCAGTTTTGCTGCGGATAGGCGGCAAGCACCATACCGTGCCGGTGTCGTTAATGTAGGCGTCGATAGAGTACATTTCACCGTCAATAAATTCTTCAACGATCATCCCCGGGTCCCAGCGGCCCGCATCCCGGGCATACACATCGTGAATGGTGGAAAAACTGTGCCGCAAGGTTTCGCGGAGCTGATCTTCAGACGTCACCTTGTTAACCAGAATCGATGCCGCTAGGCCTGTGGGCTTAACAATGCAAGGAAGCTCTAGGTTGCTGAGGATACTTTTAATGGTATCTTCTGAGTCGTCCTGAATCACTTGTACTTTAGGCACAAGGTTAGGGTTGTAGGCGCCAACAATGGCACGCATCTGCCCTTTGTGGGTGGCCCATTCCAACGAGCTCTCGGTGGGGGCTGGTAAATAGGCGAGGTGTGGCAGAACTAGCTTGAAATACGGCTGGCCTCGTTCGCTAGTCGTGTCAATTAATAGAATATGGTCCTCAAGTTTCTTGATGGTGCTTCTAAGCATACTGGTGTCTGAAAAGTCGCAAACTATAGTTTCGAACACCTGGTCTTTGTCGGCATTGTATTTGCCGCGTTCCCGCACAGTTTTATCGACTAGCATGACCCCTTTTAAAGGACGCCCTAGCTTCTGGGACAGTTTTTCAAGCGCAGGTGGAAGTTCTGGATAGAAATCGTTAATAAAAATCGCCACATCTTTAGTGACGTCTTTTGCTAGTGTATTCATAACAAAATAAATGTTACTCCAGATTTTGCAAATAGCAAGATAAAAATCACATAGTTTTCCCTGGAGCTATGCTACGGAATGTTGCAAAAGGCGACTAGTAGGGTATACTATAGTTGTCTTTAGATACTAGTTTAATCGGCCGTAGCCTATCTATTTTATAGAGGAGCGTCATGGCGGCGACTTGCTTTATTGCCGATCTCCTTTAGTATTTTGCTACAAGCTGAGCACAAAACTCCAGTCGTCTGTAACCAAGATACAAGTTTAAACATGCCCTCCTTAACCAGTCATCCTTTTAACGAACAGCACCTTGTGTGGATGCTTAAGCACTATTTGCCTACCCAAGGTCCGCTTAAAGATTTTGTGCACCACAATACCTTACACGCTTTCCAGGACATGAAATTTTACGATGCCCTTTTTAAGGCGTCGGCGATTTTTGGTTTCCAGACGACGTTTTCACTTACCGAATACCGAGACCTCTATCGAATTGGGCGAATAACTCCGGAAATTCTGGCACGGACCATACAAAAAAGAAAAGGCAGCGAAGCGTTCGAAGCATGGGAATTTAATGCCCTCCACAAAATGTATAGCTGGTCGGTCGAATCCCGTATTGGAAGGCTGCGGAACGAATGGAAACGGCTTTATCCGATTGACTTAGATAATGCCGTACAGCCCCTGCTGTTTCGCATGCTGTGCAGTTATATCGATCAAGGTATTGCTATCTCGCCGTTTCCGTTTGAAAACGAGGGTTTATTTGCCGCGGTTCGCAAGCTCGAAGATCGCAGCCTAGTAAGCTTCTTTAAAACAAAAAGAGCCCGAAAGCTCCTGCACGATAAGTCATGCACTATACCAAAGCTGTTGGAAATTGTGGTTGGCAAGGGCAAGGAGTCGTACTTTGAGCAGTATGTGTATGATCAGCAATTTGGACACCGGGGTTGGTCAGGTCTTGTTTCGACTCTGGAGGACAAGCCGGAGACGCTTTTATATCCCAAAAAGATTGCCCTGGAAGATATGATTATGCTAGAGCTGCTGCTAGAAATTGACGCCCTTGACAATACGCTAGGTAAAAAATGGAAGCCATTGGCAGAAAGCATTGAACAGCCGCCAATCGATGATCTATTTGCAGACGAGCCGGGTAGCGAGCTGCATGAAGTGATCAAAATATGGCAGGATGCCTTTGAGTGGAGCTATTACGATACGGTGCTCGCCGGGATGTTGACGGCACCCCGTGAATTGGTTTCCAAAAAGCCGAGTCCCAAGAGTTTCCAGTCTATCTTTTGTATTGACGAACGCGAATATTCGCTCAGAACATATGTAGAAAGTATGGACAGTCGGTGCGAAACGTTTGGTGCACCCGGCTTCTTTGGGGTAGAGTTCTATTTCAGCCCTGCCGGCGCCAGGTTTTACGACAAACTCTGTCCGGCACCGGTTACTCCTAAGTATCTTATTAAAGAAGTACCGAAACATGCTGCGCATGGTCATGGCAAAGAAATTATGTACAGCAAGCAGTCTCATAAGCTGGTGCGAGGTTTCTTCCTTTCGTATCTTTTGGGAATTCCCGCGCTTGGGAAGTTGATCGCCAATCTTGTCAATCCTGCAATGAGCCCGGCAATTGCTGATGCATTTGCCCATATGGACCCTGAAGCCGACCTGACAGTTGTGTATACCGGTGAGCATGACCATGAGAAAGGCTTACAGGTAGGTTTTACCGCAACAGAGATGGCGGACCGCGTCGAAAAGTTGCTTCGGTGTATCGGCTTGACTCATAATTTTTCTCCAATAGTGTATGTTGTAGGTCATGGATCAAGCAGCGCCAACAATCCGCACCACGGCGCACATGATTGCGGAGCCTGTAGTGGTCGGCCGGGTTTAGTAAATGCCCGGGTCTTTGCCTGGATGGCCAACTATCAACCGGTGCGGGAACTGTTACATGAACGTGGCTTAGTTATCCCTGGAACGACACAGTTTGTAGGTGGTATGCACGATACGGCAGCTGATGAGATTCAGTTTTATGACGAAGACATGTTGAGTAAAACGAACGAGCAGCTGCACTTCAGGAACAGGCAAACATTTGAAGATGCATTGGACCTGGATGCTAAGGAGCGGTCGCGTCGGTTTATGTCCATTAACACAAAGCAGCACATTAAAAAGATTAGGCGCGATATAAAGAAGCGCTCGGTTTCATATTACGAGCCTCGACCGGAATTGGGCCACGGCACCAATGCGCTTTGTATTGTCGGAGGCAGAAACCTTACCAAGCGACTGTTTCTTGATCGAAGAGCATTTCTAAACTCCTACGACTATACTAGTGATCCGGACGGTGATTTGCTGCTGAATGTGCTGACGCCCCTTGGTGTGGTCTGCGGCGGGATTAACCTTGAATATTTCTTTTCGCGCATGGACAACTACAAGCTTGGTGCGGGCACTAAGCTTCCTCATAATGTCATGGGATTAGTGGGTGTCGCTAATAGTAGTGATGGTGATTTACGTTCTGGGCTACCGCTGCAGATGATTGAGGTGCATGATCCAGTGCGGCTGCTTATGATTGTCGAGCATCATCCAGAAGTAGTTAAGAAAGTTGTTAAGTCGAACCCTGACCTCTACGAGTGGTTTGCTAACGAGTGGGTTCACTTAGTAGCGCTTGATCCAAAAGAAAGGAAACTCTATGTTTTTGAAGCGGGTGAGTTTGTGCCGTATGATCCGCTTACCAAGCACTTACCGATTGTAGACAATTTGCCGCGTATGTTTGAAACCACGCTCAAGATGAAAACTAATCATATTTTAGACGCTACGCAGGAAAACCTGCCAGTGCATATAATCAAAAAGTAAAGAAATATATGATAACGCAACTCCTCATCGCATTAGTCTTAGCTCCAATCCTTGGTTCTTTTGGGGTTCTTCTGATGCCCAAGAAACGGGAGCGCATCATTTTTTCGGTGGCAATTACCGTGGTTCTTTTGGAGCTAGTGGCATTTCTAATGCTCGTTTCCCGGTGGATTGCCACCGGCGCCTCGCCAATCTCTACCAGTATTGGGTCGTTGTATATGAGCCGCCACTACACCTTTTCGCTCGATTTCTATTTCGACAGGCTTTCGGCGGTATTTTTCGGCATGACTGTTATTATGACCACTTTGGTCTTCATTTTTAGTAAATATTACCTGCACCGAGAGTCGGGTTTTAAGCGGTTTTACTACACAGTCTTACTATTTTTTATAGGGCTGGCATTCATTATTCTTTCCGGCAATTTTGAAGTGTTGCTCTTGGGTTGGGAAGTTATTGGTATGAGTTCGGTCTTGCTGATTGCCTTCTACAGAGACCGCTACTTACCGGCCCGGAATGCGCTCAAAGTATTTTCGGTGTACCGTATTGCCGATGCTTCTCTGCTGGTGGCGCTGTGGTATGCGCACCATATTTTTGAGCAGAATGTGCATTTTTCTGAGCTTTCTGGCCTGACTGCTGGTCGCGGACAATTAGCGCTGCTCGGTATGTTTCTATTTGTGACGGCACTCATCAAATCTGCCCAGTTTCCGTTTTCGTACTGGCTGCCGCGCGCTATGGAAGGCCCTACCACCTCCAGCGCCATTTTTTATGGTGCACTGTCGGTGCATATGGGCTTGTTTCTGTTGCTTCGGACCTACCCGCTTTGGCATGGTAGTACCCTGCTTCGAATTGTTATTGCACTATTTGGTGTTATCACGGCGCTTGTTGCTTCGTCCATCGCCCGAGTGCAATCATCAATTAAAACGCAGATTGCGTACGCATCAATTACTCAGATTGGCCTAATGTTTGTTGAGGTTGCTGCTGGGCTGCAGTGGCTGGCGTTGCTTCATTTTGTCAGTAACGCGTCGCTTAGAACGTATCAGCTGCTCATCTCGCCTTCAGTAGTGAGCTATCTGGTGCATGATCAGTTCTTCTATTTTGTGCCGCCGCCCGAAAGGATCAAAAATACGCTGCTAGGTAAACTTCGCGCCACGGTTTATGTACTAAGCATCAAGGAGTGGAATATGAACTCAGCAGCAAGCCATTATATGTGGTCTCCACTTAAGTTTATCGGAAGGGTGTTTGCCTTTCTTGATAGTGTTTTCGCTCAGGCAGTTTTTGCGGCGCTCTTTTTGATAGTCTCTGAGCTTGCTGTGATGTCTCATGGCTCTAAACTGGCGCTTTCTATCGGCGCAGCTGTCATCGGCATCATTTTCTACATACGAGCCTATGCCACAAAAAAATCTGCCAAGATCTGCTGGAATCTTATAGCTTTAGGCCATTTGTTTGGGGTGCTTTTTCTTGGACTAGCCTCTAGTGGAAGTCGGAAATACTTTGTTATGTATGGCGCAGGAGTTACAGTGGCATTTCTGCTGGGCCATGCTTGCCTGTGGTATTTACAGATAAGGGGCGAATCGCTTACGCTCAAAGAATATCACGGCTCTATGAGCGCATTTAGAAACCTGGGCCATATTTTCTTTATCTTGTGCCTCTTGTTCATGGCGTTTCCTATTAGCCCCTCCTTTTTAGGGCAGGATATTTTACTGAGCCTCATTCCGGGAAGTCATGTGCTGCAAATAGCACTTTTTGGTATAGCGTACCTCGTCATGGGCGTAAGCATAATGCGGCTCTATGTAAAACTGTTCTTTGGGCCATATAAAACGAGTTACCACGAGATAGCATACCGGTCTTCTTAGCTGAAAGCTTAATGCTTAGCGTTTCAGGAATCGTGTAACTTGAATCTGATATTTGCAGAGTCGTATCGCCGGCGTAGGGCTAACTCTTTACAAATCTAGTCCATATCGGTACGCTTGAAGTATCACAAACAAAGTGGAGGTACTATTATATGTTTCGTAAGAACAAGCTCGCGATGCTCGTGGGTGAGTTTTTGGGCACGACTGCCCTAACGCTCATCGTGCTGGCGATCAGCCATTCACAGCTGAGCCTGGGCTACTTTATTGCAACAGCAGCTGGTCTGATGGTGGCGCTGATGACGCTGGCGCTCGCTGGCATCTCTGGTGCGGTCTTTAACCCGGCTATGACGATTGGGCTGTGGACCGTTCGCAAGCTGCGCACACTGCAAGCGCTGAGCTACCTAGCAGTGCAGCTGTTGGGTGGCGCTGTTGCCTGGGAGCTCTTTATTTACCTAACGAAGCTCACCGGCGTGCACAACACTGGTGCGTATAACGCTCGTATTTTGGTAGCCGAAGTGGTCGGTACTTTTGTATTTGCGTTCATCTGGGCGGCTGCAGTTTATCAGCGCTTCCCTCTCTATGCCAAGGCTGCTGCTATTGGCGGCGCTTTGACCGTTGGTTCACTGGTAGCCTCACTGGGATCTGCGGGTATTATGAACCCGGCTGTAGCGCTTGGTTTGCACCAATGGGGCTGGGGCACCTACGTGCTCGGCCCAATACTTGGTTCTATCATTGGTTTTAATTTGTACAACTTGCTATTCGTTGAAACCGAACTGGCTGAAGTTGCCGCGTCTCCACTGGAGCGTTCTCGTACCAGCGCCCTTGATGCAAGCCTGACTCAATCGGAAGTAGTCGCAGAAGCTAAGGCCGAAGCGGAAGTTGCCGCCGAGACTAAGCCTGCTCCAAAGCGCAAGGCTGCTGCTAAAAAGCCGGCCGCCAAAAAGAAGAGCTCGTCTTCCCGCCGCAATCCGAATGCTGCATAAGGTATTTCACCTAGGGCAAAATAGCATAAAGAAAAACCGCCGATTCGGCGGTTTTTCTTTATGCTAAGGACTTTATCTAAAGCTGGCTACTGTCTGGTCTGAACAATGGATCCCAGTCACGAAGGTCTGTAGGGTACTCTCCGTAGTTTTTTCGGTGTTCTCTGGCTGCTTCTGTAAGCGTTGGATGTAGCGCGGCTTGTTGTGCGTCTATAACTTGGGTTGCTTCATGTGCCTGTACTGGCAGTAGCATCGTAGATGCGGGCAATTCGAATGTAGCGGCTGTTGCTACGGGACCAGCTACATCAGCAATAACGCGGGTATTGCCTGCTTCCATGCTTGCCCAGTATTCACAAGCCTTAATCCATTCAGGCTCCACTTCTCCTGCCCGGGTTGTTGGCACAGAGCCAACGGGCGGCCTAAACTGCGCAAGCGGTTTTTGGCTTTCGACTTTAGTCTCTTCTAGGCCCGCATCCCGCAAGGCTTGTCTGCTTGCTATAGTATTTGGGCCGATGTGAATGCCGCGATTGTCGTACCAGCAAAGTATGGTTGCTTCGTCTTGTCCGTGTACAAACCAGGTGCCTAGAGCATGTAACCTTGACTCAAAAGAAACTTGCTCGGCAATAGCTGTGGCGTTATCAGATCGCCTAAGGTCAAAGTATAATGCTCCCTGTTTGGTCTCTGTAGCTAGAGCTCCGGGTTGATCTTTGCTGGTGGTCTTGAGCTTGCCTTCTAGGACTGCTTGCTTGAGCATGCCCAGTTGCGAACCATGATTAAACAGACGCGTTACTTTGCCAGAGGTTTCTCCGTCCGGGCTTACCCACGCATAATCCTGGTTAAAATCAGCCTGGTCAAACCAGACTCCCCCCGGCCTTAATGACAGGCCTTGTTCACTAGCTGCTTGCTGCTTTTGTTCCCATGCTTCGTTTAGTTTCCACTGAGCCGCACCGTGTATGTCTGGTAAACGGGGTTCAGCAAGATGGACGGTAATTGATTGATCTGCTGGCTGATCTTCTGGTGTATGCAACTGCTCGGCGATCATATGATTGCCTCCCTATGTTCCTTGACAAAAGTTAATTATAACATATAAACTTACTTAGAGTCAATAGTCTTTAGCGGCAATGTGTGGGTGCAATGTCCACATGGGCAGAGCAACTGTAAATGCAACCTATGGAAGTAATTGCAACTGGCTTTCAGGTGTATCTACACTTAACAGGTCTTGTTCAAACTGTTTGATGCCTGCAAGCGTAGTTGGATAGTCGGAAGTATCGGGCAGCTCAAGCTGGGTGACGCTGAGCCACATGGCTTCTACTAGCTGCCGGGTGTGCTCTAGCTCAGTGTCTTTGAACATAACCTTGTGCCGAGTAATCTTTCCTTCATTGTCTGGTTCTACAAATAGCAAGCAACCCTCTTTTACCGCGTAATCTTTAAAGGTGTGGGAATGTTGTAAGAGCAGTTTGTAACAGTACAGCTGAAGCTCATAGCGGTGACGTTTAGCCGGATCGCTACCGAGGGCTCCAGTTTTATAATCAATGACCGTAATGGTTTTATGATCTTCATCAATTTCAAGCAAGTCGATTTTACCGGACATGCGGGCGGCTCCAATCACCACGCCTTCGTCCGAGAAATTGTATTCCGGACGGTTGCCAGGCTTAAGCATATGGGTCGCCAGCAACGTTTCAAGTGCATAGTTGCCCCGAGCTTGCTGAGTGGCGAGTTGCTCGGTTGTTAACGATTGTAGGCTGAGTCGTGCATCAAGGTATTTAGTAGCTGCATCTGGTGGTGGTGTCAAGCCATGCAGGTTAGTCTCCTGTTGCAACCACTCAAGCGTTTCATGCATAGCATTGCCAAAAGCTAAATCAACACCGGGAGCAGTAGGAAAACGCAGCAGATTTTCCAGTAGAAAACTGTGTGGTCCGGCATGTTCCAGATCAATGAATTTTGTTAAATGTGTGGGGCTCAAACGATAGCGTTCCAAGCGCTCTCGCAAAAGTTCGCGTAGCGACGGAGTGAGCTTAACATGGGCAGAGCGCCAGTTAGTTTCTAGGTTTTCTAGAGGTGGAGTGCTGGTAGTGTCCTGCGTAAGCGTTTGGTACTCCTTGGGAAGGACTTGGCTTATCACGCTGCCATCGGATTGTTCTACTTCAGAAAGATATTTCAGTCGAGGCGGTTTTTTGCCTGCATAGGTTGCAGTGTGGCTGCTAAGGTACAATCCATATTTAGCACGGGTAATGGCTACAAAGAAAGTCCGTAGCCGTTCGTCCTCGGTTGTGCCCGCGTGCCTGATGGGGGCAAGATTAGCGGGCAGTGTCAGTTTATTCCCGTTGCCGCGGCTGCTGCCGCCCCATACGTCATCCTGGCAGCATAGTAGAAAGACATGAGCAAACTCCAGGCCCTTGGCCTTAAAAACGGTCATCAGTTGTACAGAGTCGGCGGCTTCACTGTAGGGGTTGGTGTTAAGCAATTGCTCACCCGCAGCTTCGTATTCGCCGATAAACTTGAGCAGGCTTCGCAAACCTAGCATTTCCCCCTGCCCTTGTTCATGTTCACGCAGTTTGGCGCGCAGTACAGCTAGCTCGGTGACGGTTTGATACAGCGTGTTCTCATCTTGCGCTAGCAGCCAGGCACGGAGCTTAGAGCGCACTGCAGGTAGATCGGCTTCCCCAGTTTGAATGTCGCTGGTACCGATTAGGTTATCTAGCATTGTCTCTAACGTTTCAGTTTCCAACTTACCGGCTACGCTTAAAAATAGAAGAGCGGTTGGTCTGAAATCGGGATGCTCCAGCAGTAGTTCCGTCCAATGTTTGTGCTGATCAGCAGCTTGCCAAGACAGTTTCCAGATACTGCCGACGGCAAACTCCCAGAATGAATAGCTTAGAACCTCAGGCCAGAGGCTATCGGCCAGCACTAGCTGGCGGTCATGCAGTGCCACAACAAGCCTGCTCATGGTAATCAGTTGGCGCACAACCGGCGCTTCTAAAATGTTTTCTCGGCGCTCATAGCGCACAGGAACGTCATCCAAATAAGGCACTAGTGGTTCCAAATAACGGTGCTTAGGGGCAAGGACAGCGATTTCATGGGGCCTGACGCCGTTTTGTATAAGTTGCTTGATTTGTGCGGCGGTAGCAGCACGTTCGGCAATCTCACTGGTGTATTCAGTGCGGGTAATAGTACCACCTGGCAGTGTGGTATTGGCTGCCGATAGAGTTTTATTGAGCGCTGAAAAGCTTGCCGATAGCGTATCGGTGATCTGGCTTGCAATGTTAGTGGCCGTTTCCAGCACTGCGGCGGTCGAACGGTAATTTTCGCTAAGATTAACGACCAGCACATCCTGAAATAGATGGAAAAAATCGAGCATATTGCTGTACTGAGCGCCTTGGAAGGCGTAAATTGCTTGGTCGTCGTCACCAACGGCTAAGACGTTGGGGTGACCCTCTTGCGCCGGGTTGTCGGTTAATAGTTCAACCAGGCGTAGCTGGGCGGCATTTGTGTCTTGAAACTCATCAAGCAAAATGTATTGATAGCGTTCTTGCAGGGTATATTTAAGATCATCATTGATTTCCAACACTTGAATAGCACGCAGAATCATATCATCAAAGTCATACAGTCCCTGCTCGGCCAGTGCTGCTTCGTATGCTTCTAGTACGTTTGCGAGTTCTGCCATGCGGGCAGATTCCAGTGCTCCGGCCAATATAAACTGATTGTCGCTGTTTTTTGCTAGCCATGTATTTTTCCAAGATGTTAGCGGCGTGGTCTTGCTAAGTTCTGCGGCGGTCGTCAGTGCTTTTTCCAGATCGTCAGCGGCTAGTTTTGCTAGGTTTTCAAATGGCGCCACTATGCTAGTGGTTTCAGCTAGAGCGGCTAGCTCACCATAAATTTCACCAAACAGTGGCTCGGCGACACTTAGCTTACTGGGTAAGCGCTTGGTGTAATCGGCCAAGCTATCACCGATTACTTTGCTGGCCTGCTCTATAACTGCCAGATTGCCAGCAGCAATATCGCGCAGTTTATCAGGAGTGAGTAACCCGCGCTTTATTTCGCTAACGGTAGTCATCAGATCACCTAAATGATGTCGGGTTTGCTTAAGTGGGCTGCGGTAGTTCAGTGTGTCGACGATCTGTGATAAGATTTGCCGTTTGCCAAGTTCGTCCACCGGCCGTTCTAGCCGGGTGTCGGTGAAATATTCCGGGTAGCGACGGATCAGGTCACCGCCAAAGGCATGGTAGGTACCAATCTGTACATCGTAGGCATTTTTGCCGATAAAACGGACCAGGCGTTCGCGCATGTTGACGGCGCCGCTTTCGGTGAAAGTGAGACAAAGGATGTTTTGCGGCAAGGTATCGGTTCGTAGTAGAATCTGCGCTACCCGGGCGCTGAGCAGCTGCGTTTTGCCGGTGCCGGGTCCCGCAATTACTAATACTGGCCCATCGATGGCATCAACAGCCTGTTTTTGCGCGGCGTTCAGTGCCCTGTATACTTTCTCAAACTCCTGCATGTGTCTTTATTATTGCATGTTTGGCTGCGCTAGTACGAATGTCTTCTGGGCGCGCGCTTGAAAGTCACTCCATCTGTTACACTATAGGTGATATGAAGCAACACGACACAGTAATCAATGTTCGAGGACTTAAAAAGTCTTACGGCAAAAACGAAGTATTAAAGGGCGTGAATTTTAGCGTGCAGCGCGGTACAATGCTGGCACTGCTTGGCCCAAATGGCGCCGGTAAAACTACAACAGTACGCATACTCAGTACACTTTTGAAGGCTGATGCAGGCAGTGTGACCATTGAAGGCTATGACGCACTGACCGAACAGCAAAAAGTCCGCAGCGTGATTGGCCTGACTGGCCAGTCGGCTGCTGTTGACGAAATGCTGACCGGCCGCGAAAACTTAACGATGATGGGGCGTTTATACCGCCTTACCAAACAAAGCGCTATTGTCCGCGCCGAAGAACTGCTGCGTGATTTTGATCTGGTTGATGCTGCCGACCGCCCACTTAAAACCTATTCCGGTGGTATGCGCCGCCGCCTAGACCTGGCTGTAAGTTTAATCGCTACGCCGCCGGTCATTTTCCTGGACGAGCCGACTACCGGCTTGGACCCGCGCAGCCGTCAAGCCATGTGGGCAATTATCAAACAGCTTCTGGCAGGTGGCACGACCATTTTGCTGACTACGCAGTATTTGGAAGAGGCGGATCAGTTGGCTGATAATATTGTAGTGATTGACGGCGGTAAGGTTATTGCCGAAGGCAGCGCCCAGGAACTCAAGGCAAAACTTGGCAAAGATCGGTTGGTGCTTACCTTTAAAGATGCAAAGTCATTGGCGGCTGCCGCAAACGTGGTCGATAATGCCGTAGCAGACAACGATAGCAAAGAACATGCACTAACAACGGTGATAACCGACACTAACAAAGATGTGAAGGATGTGCTGGAACGTCTTAGCGAAGCGAATATTTCTATTGTGTCGCTGAATGTGCACAAACCTACGCTTGACGATGTATTTATTAGCCTGACTGGTAAACAAACCAAGACCGAAAAGACGGAGGAACAATAAGATGGCCGCACAGCTAGAATTTGCGCATAAACCCAAATGGTTGTTTGCCGTGCAGGATTCGCTCGAGATGATCGGCCGTAGCAGCCGCCATATCATTCGTAACCGCGATCAGCTGCTGGGTGCCTTTTTCCAACCAATCATGTTCCTGGTGCTGTTCGTGTATGTGTTTGGCGGTGCGATTAAAACTGGCCATGAAGCGTACATTAACTTCTTAATGGCCGGTATCATTGTGCAGACTGCGGCTTTTGGTTCAACCGTGACTTCGCTGGGAGTGGCAAATGATATGCAAAAAGGTATTATGGACCGCTTCCGCAGCCTGCCGATGTTTAATCTGGCGGTATTAAACGGACATGTGGTAGCTGATCTGTTCCGTAACATGATTTCCAGCACAGTGATGGTACTGGTGGGGTTAATTATTGGCTTCCGACCCAAGGCCGGCCTTGTTGAGTGGTTGACAATTGTTGGTTTGCTTCTGCTTTTTACACTGGCTTTCTCTTGGATTTCGGCCATTATGGGTATTATCGCGAAGAGCGTTGAGGGTGTGCAGTGGATTGGCTTTGTGTTAGTGTTCCCGCTCACCTTTGCGTCCTCGGCTTTCGTGCCAACTGCCGGTATGAATCGAGGCCTCAAGGCCTTTGCCGAAAATCAGCCTATCACTCAGGTGGTTAATGCTATTCGTGATCTGATGAACGGTCTGCCGACGGGCAATACCGTGTGGCTGTCGGTGGTATGGTGTATTGGTATTTTGGCAGTGAGTATCCCGGTGGCCAGCTATATGTTCCGCCGCAAGACCACGGTCTAGCCTCTCCCAAAAAACAATGTAGAAAAACAGCCGGAGGAATCCGGCCGTTTTATTGTTATTGGTGGCGCTTTTTAGGCTACCGCACCGCAAGTCTCGCAGAGATGCTGTTCCTGTAAGACGTGTGCCCATTGCAAAGCCGCGTTGGGAATCGGCTCGATATCGGTAAACGCCACAAAATCAGCTGCTTCACGCAAGAACCAGCCGAGCTTACCGTACAGATGTGTTTTGCCCCACTCAACAGCGGCCCAGCGTGGTCCGGCAGGAGTGACGTAGACGGGCTTTTTGGGCCGATAGGCTAATTTAGGCTCTCCCTTAGCTTCTTTTATGAAGTTGTGGGCAACAAACTCGGCGTCGTAAATTGCTGTCTGGGCCATGCCGCTATACATGCTGTCGGCGTTGTCGCCAATTACAAAAATGTCTTTTTCGGCCCGTAAAAATTCATCGATTACTACTTTGTGATGTTCACTAATCTGAAAGTTATTCTCAGTAAAGAAAGGATTGTTAGCCTGTCCGGCAGTCCAAATGACGGTATGGCTGCGAATTGGCTTGCCCGAAACGGTCAGCGCATCAGCGGTCTGCCCTTCTACGGCTTTACCAAGGTACAGTTTGACGCCCAGGTGGCGTAAGCGCCGCTCAATGGCTTTACCTACACTTTTCGGCATGCGCGGCATCAAGTGTTTGTTGCCTTCGACTAGATCAACATGCACCGTTTGACCGACAATGCCGTGGCGTTTCATAATAAATTCCATGTAAGTGCCTAGTGAGCCGGCCAGCTCAATGCCGGTTGGACCGCCGCCCACTACTACATAACTGAGGTCGGGTTTGCCGGTGTCGATAATTTGCTGATGCAGATGCCGTTTAAGCTTTTCGGCTTCGGCGATAGATTTTATACCATAGCTGAATTCCTGCAGCCCTGGAATCCCAAAATAATTCGTAACAACGCCCAGCGCCATAACCAGTTTGTCGTACTGCAGTGTTGTGTCGTTGGCAAGCACCAGCGTTTTAGTAGTTCGATCCAAGCTAACTGCCTTGCTTTCAACGAATGTTACGCCTGTGTTCTTGAGCAAATGTGTGATAGGGATACTGCTTTGAGCGCGTGTACCACCGGTCGCTGTGTGGTATAACGTTGGGAAATACCAAAAATCCGGCCGCTCTGAAACCAGAGTTATGTCAAATAAATCAGTATGTTTGGCGAGTTCTAGGACGGTCTTTATGCCACCAAAGCCGCCGCCTACGACTACGATGCGTTTTTTTTGTATTTTTTCCATTTCACCGATTATTGTAGCAATAATGATAAGCGGTACGCAAGAAGTCAGATCAAGTTATTTGCATAGTGTGATCCTCTAGAGTGCCTTACGGGCGAGCTGTGTTCGGCCCGTGGCGCTTGCGGGATATTACCAATTCTCTTATGCTTAAGGTATCTATGGAAAACTTTAAACAAACATTGGTCAAAAACGGTTTTAAGGGTGAGTTAGACGATTCTGCAGCGGCCAAAGAAAAGTATAGCCACGACGCCAGTATGTTCGAGCTGGTGCCGCAGCTGGTAGTAATGCCCAAAGACGCCAAAGATGTACAGACGCTCGTAAAACTGGTGGCTAAAGAAAAGTCGGCAATGCCAGAACTATCCGTTACTGCCCGTTCGGCCGGGACTGACATGGCCGGCGGTGCTATTAACGAGTCAGTCATTGTCGACTTTAATGCTCACTTTACGAAAGTCGAACGCGTGACGAGCGAAGAGGCGCAGACCCAGCCGGGCGTATTTTATCGTGATTTTGAAAAAGAAACCCTTAAGAAAAACGCCCTGATGCCCTCTTACCCTGCCAGCCGTGATCTGTGTACGGTAGGCGGTATGGTCGCTAACAACTCCGGTGGTGAAAAATCGTTGGAATACGGCAAGGTAAAGGATTTTGTGAATGAACTGCACGTAGTGTTTGCCGATGGCAACGAATATGTAGTAAAGCCACTAAACAAGAAAGAGCTTGATAAAAAGATTGCCCAAAAAGACTACGAGGGCAATATTTATAAACGCATTTACGATTTGTGCGAAGCCCACTACGACGAGATCAAAGCTGCTAAGCCAAACGTCAGCAAAAACAGTATGGGTTATACATTGTGGGAGGTCTGGGATCGTGAGGCCGGCATTTTTGACCTCACCAAACTTATTGTCGGCTCCGAGGGCACATTGGGATTTGTTACCGATATTACATACCGACTAGTGCCACATCGTCCCCACTCTGGTTTATTGGTGCTGTTCCTCAAAAACATCGATAGCCTCGGCGAGCTGATTCCAAAGGTGCTGGAACATAAGCCGGCGACATTTGAGAGTTTTGATGATGCTACGCTGTGGCTCAGCATTCGGTTTATGCCGGCGTTCCTAAAAATGCTAGGTGTTAAGCGCTTTATTCACCTGCTAATTACCCTAATTCCTGATGGCTTACAGCTGCTCCGCGGTATCCCAAAGCTGATTTTAATGGTGGAATTTAACGGTGAAACTGAGGATGAAGTACGTGCAAAAGTAAAGGCTCTGCACCGTGACTTAGGTGAGTACCGCGCTCGCTACGAAATCAACGGCTTTGAAGAAGATCCTACAGAAGGAAAGAGCGAAAAGTTCTGGATTATGCGCCGTTACAGCTTCCAGATTTTGCGTAGCAAGGTAAAAGACAAGCACACTGCACCGTATATCGACGACTTTATCGTGCCGCCCGAAAATCTGGCTGAGTTTTTGCCAAAGCTCCAAAAAATCATCAAAAAATACGGACTGTTTGCAACGATTGCCGGTCACATGGGCGACGGTAACTTTCACGTGATTCCGCTGATGAAAATCGAAGACCCTAAGGAGCGCAAAAAGATTGAGCCAAGCCAAAAGGAAGTAAACGAGCTAGTTCTAAAGTATGGCGGCTCACTCAGCGGCGAACATAACGATGGCCTAGTGCGTGGTCCGTGGCTGGAAGCGCAATTCGGCAAAGAAGTCGTTGGGCTGTTCCACGAAGTAAAAGCTATTTTTGACCCTGCAAATATTTTTAACCCGCATAAAAAAGCTGATGCCGACTGGGAGTATTCGTACTCGCATATCCGTGATCATTTTTAAGATACGTATGCAGTGCATGGTGTCTGAGCATCGTATCTGTATTCTTTGAGGGCTATCTATACATAGAGTATATTGATGGATACATGAAGAGTTTTCATTCGAACGCCGATTCAGATAACCCCTTAGGCCATCAAATACATGAGGCGGATGAGCTGGAACAGGGAGCGCAAGAAGACCAAGGTGCAACCATTGAACTTACCGGACACTCTATACCGGAACGTCATCCGGACTGGCCGCCACTAGCAGTCACATTTTGGTTTAGCGGGCATGATACCTATCAGGACATGGAAGGTCTTGCGCCTTACTTAGCAGATAAAGACCTTTACTTTTATGAGGGGCGTAGCGATCAAATAACTGATGTACTTCAGTATTTTGCAAATAACCTTTTTGAGACTGATGAAGTGGAACGATGGATGAACGCTCAATCTATCGGTGAAAGGCCACTTGTTGGTAGTGCGTTGGAAGCACAGCTACGAGCTGTAATTGGGACAGGCGTGGTAGTCGGCAGCTTTGATGTAACCGGCAAAGATCTTGAGGATGCTAGAGCTCCCTTTTTTAATGTCGGTCCCCTACCGAAAGGCGAAAGTAATGAAGATGCCCTTGCCAACTATACGGAGCTTGAAGTTCAGCGTGCCGAGGCTCAGAATCAGCGTGAAGCTCGTATGATTCCAAACTTTGAACAGGAGGTCGGCAAGATTTTAACCGAACATCCTGACCTCAAGGGCAAATCGCCGCTCAACATCCTTATCTCGATGGGTAGCTACCACACTACACTCGGGCATTTATTTGGAGAGCATGGCGTTCCATCGGAGCACTATTTCTCTGGCGGTACTCCATATACACACGATTACCGAAATGAGCTTCGACGTACGTTTGCATTTGGGAAAGTGCCCTCTGAGGAGCTGATTCAGAGGTCATATGTAGAGTCGCTAATCGGAGGCGGATTTGAGAGTGTGTCAGGAGTACCTCTGCGTGAAATGTCGGCTGAAGATCAGATGAGATATCTTAGAGGTTTTGTCTCCCGGCTTAGCACAGATCAACTTTCAAAGCTGATCTCACTATATCGGCAGGACACGGCAACCTTAGATGAGTACGACGCAATACTGGCCCAAAGTGGGCAACGGTTCCCACGTTCCATACAAGATCTGCGAGAGCAAAGTGAATGAATTAAAATACTTTTACGGCTTATGTGCCTGGATGGGGTGCATGCTACAATAAGCGTAAGAGCAAAGTTATATCTATAAAAAGCATGAAAAAGCATACAAAAATTTGGTTGGTTTTAGCGCTGTTAGCCGCAGGTATTGCTATGCTGACGGGATGGTATTTGCGTCGTCATATGGTGGCAGTGCTGCAGCCAGCCGGCCAGATCGGTCATAAAGAACGCAACCTCATTGCCTTTTGTACCGCCCTGTCTATTTTGGTCATTGTGCCGGTATTTACACTGCTGGGCATATTTGCATGGAAATACCGCGAAAGTAACGTACAGGCTAAGTACAGTCCAGAGCTCGAAGGCAGTAATCTGGCCGAGACTATCTGGTGGCTGATTCCGACGGCACTTATCGCTATCATTGCCGTTATTACATGGCGCAGCAGTTACGCCATGGATCCGTTCAAGCATCTGGATTCTAGTAAGCAAACGCTACACGTACAGGTGGTAGCGCTAGACTGGAAGTGGCTGTTTATCTATCCTGATCAGAAAGTGGCTAGCGTGAACGAAGCCGCTGTCCCGGTGGGCACGCCAGTAGATTTTGAGTTGACCTCTGATACGGTGATGACTTCGTTCTGGGCGCCACAACTGGGCGGCCAAATGTATGCCATGCCCGGCATGAATACGCATTTGAACCTCGAGGCTGGCAAGGCTGGTAATTACCGCGGCGTGGCAGCAAATATTAGCGGTAAAGGTTTTGCGGGCATGGATTTTACGGTTAAAGCGGTGAGCAAGACTGACTTTACTAAGTGGACGCAAACTGCCAAGCATGCGATCGACAAGCTCACCCCTGCCAGTTACACGCAGCTTGCGCATCCCAGCCAAAATGTTCGCCCTAGTTATTACAGCGCAGTTGATCCTGCCCTCTATGATACGATAGTTATGAAGTATATGATGCCGTCGGGGACACAAACAGACACAGGTGGAGCAATCTAATGTTTACTACGTTTGCTAACACTTTCTTGGGCCGTTTGTCGTGGGATGCTTTGCCCAAAGATGCTATCACCCGCGGCGGTGCTGCTACAGTGGTGCTGGGTGCATTTGCGCTAGTTGCGCTGATTACTTTCACCCATCGCTGGAAGTGGCTTTGGAAGGAGTGGCTCACCAGCCAGGATCCGAAGCGGATTGGTGTCATGTATATTATTGTCTCCGCAGTAATGTTGTTGCGGGGTCTGGGCGACGTAGCGCTAATGCGTGCGCAGCAGGCCACCTCTGTGGGTAATTCGCATGGCATTTTAGACGCCAGCCATTTCCAGCAGATTTTTAGTGCGCACGGCACCATTATGATTTTCTTTGTAGCGATGGGTTTTTTGTTTGGACTGATTAACTTAGTGTTGCCATTGCAGCTAGGGGCGCGCGACGTCGCCTTTCCGTTCTTGAACGCCACTAGTTTTTGGTTGTTTTTTTCTGGCATGGCGCTTGTTAATCTGTCGCTGGTAATTGGCGACTTTTCGGCGGCCGGATGGCTAGCCTACCCACCCTTAAGCGAGCTTAAATTTAGTCCGACCACAGGAGTTGATTATTGGATATGGAGCCTGGAGATCTCAGGCGTTGGCAGCCTGCTTTCCGGTATTAATTTCTTAATCACCATTCTAAAAATGCGTGCCCCAGGCATGACGCTTAGGAAGATGCCAATGTTTGCCTGGAGTGTTATGGGTAGCATGACACTGGTCGCCTTTGCTTTCCCCATCTTAACAGTCACGCTTACGCTGTTAGCACTGGATCGTACTATTGGCACGCATTTTTTTACAGCCGGAGGTGGCGGCAACGCTATGATGTACGTTAATCTCATCTGGGCTTGGGGCCATCCGGAGGTATATATCTTAATCTTGCCGGCCTTTGGTATTTTTTCGGAAGTTGTGCCAACCTTTAGCCGCAAACCACTGTTTGGCTATACCAGCATGGTGTGGGCGATTTGGGCAATTGTGGCTCTCAGTTTTACGGTATGGTTGCACCACTTCTTTACTATGGGTGCGGGGGCTGATGTCAACGCCTTCTTTGGCATTATGACGGCAGTGATTGCCGTGCCGACGGGCGTCAAGATATTCAACTGGCTCTTTACTATGTACCGCGGACGCATAAAATTTGCGACGCCGATGCTATGGTTTATGGGCTTTACCGTAATGTTTACGATTGGTGGCGTAGCTGGCGTGCTCATGAGCGTCCCGGCAATCGACTATCAGGTCCACAATAGCCTTTTCCTGGTGGCGCACTTCCATATGATGATTATTTCCGGCGTGCTGTTTGGCTACTTTGCCGGTCTTTCCTATTGGTTCCCCAAGGTCTTTGGTTTTCGTTTGCACGAGGGTCTCGGTAAGCTGGCCTTTTGGTGCTGGGCGATCGGCTTTATGCTGGCCTTTACGCCACTCTACATTTTGGGGCTTATGGGTGCAACGCGCCGGTTGGACCACTATGATGCTTCGCTGGGCTGGCAACCGCTATTTATCGTAGCTGGGATTGGTGTGTTGTTCGTACTGGCAGGTGTTGGCGCGCAGGTGCTGCAACTGGTACTCAGTATTTGGCAGCGCGATCAACGGCGTGATTTTACGGGTGATCCATGGGGTGGCCGCACGCTGGAATGGTCAGTTCCTTCGCCCGCGCCTGTCTATAATTTCACGACTTTGCCGGTTGTAGAGGCCCGAGACCAATTCTGGGTCGACAAGCGTGCTGGAAAAACCGCAGAACCGCGCTATGAAGACATTCTGCTGCCTAAAAACACTGGTGCAGGGGTTATTATTGGTGCTCTCGCCTTTTTGGTCGGTTTCGGCATGATCTGGCATATATACTGGCTAGCGTTAGTCGCTGTGCTGGGCATTATGGTGGCAGTGATTGTGCGCGCAAGCGACGACGAACCAGAGTATATCCTAAAGGCTAAAGAGGTTGAAAAAATTGATAACGCCTTGCACCGAAGGAAGCAATATATATGAGTGAAGTTACCACCCTCGATATGTCGCGTATTGAAGCTGAGGCCACCGAAAAGACCGTCCTTGGTTTTTGGGCATACCTAATGACCGACTGCGTGTTATTTGCGAGTTTGTTTGCAGTGTACGCGGTGCTACACGGTAATACATTTGGCGGCTCTAATGGCCGGGAGCTATTCAAACTTCCCTACGTGCTTGTCGAAACTATGGCGTTACTTACCAGCAGCTTCACCTGTGGTCTAGCTATGATTGCAGCTCAAAAGCGTGACCGTTCACAGGTGCTGCTATGGCTGGGCGTTACCTTCCTGTTGGGTCTCACCTTTTTGGGACTAGAACTCAGCGAATTTCACCATATGGTGCTTGACGGCAACAGCTGGCGCCGCAGCGGTTTCCTTAGCAGTTATTTTACCCTGGTAGGTACGCACGGACTGCACATTACCTTTGGGCTGATTTGGATGGCGGTTATCTCGATACTTATCCTAAAGCGTGGGTTTACTGAAAGCATGCTCAAACGCCTAACCTTGCTCAGCCTGTTCTGGCACTTTCTGGATATCATCTGGATCTTCATCTTCACCATCGTCTACCTCTTTGGGAGCTTGAACATATGAGCCCCAAAGTTTCAGAGCATAACGCGCACCCTTTGTCGCTGGGCAAATATATCAGCGGCTTCCTAGGCTCAATTTTACTGACCATGACTGCTTATATGCTGGTAACGCATGGTAGTGCCAATAAAGCTGTAGTTGTGGGGGTGTTGGCTACGCTGGCAGTGGTGCAGTTTGTGGTGCAGATGGTGTTTTTCCTGCATGTTGGCGACGAGCGCAAACCCCGATGGAAGCTACTGGTTATGTTTTTGATGCTAGGCGTGGTGTTAATTCTAGTGGGTGGCTCCATCTGGGTTATGAACGACTTAAATTACCGTATGATGGATTCGCCGCAGCAGATGCAAAAATACCTGAAATCTCAGGACTCTCTGTAAATATGAAGCTACGCGCCTACTATTATGCGCTCAAACCAGAGCGCACCTATGCCAATGTCATGACCACCGCAGCTGGTTTTTTACTGGCCTGTACCTGGCATATTAACTGGGTGTTACTGTTAGCAACGCTGGGCGGTACGACACTGGTAGTTATGAGTGCCTGCGCAGCCAATAACGCCACTGACCGCAGTATTGATAAATTGATGCCCCGTACCCGAAAGCGGGCCACAGCCACTGGTGAAGTGCTATTGCGTCATGTGGTTGCTCTCGCAGTGGTGTTCGGGCTGGCGGGTATGGCAATCTTGCTACGATACGTCAATGGACTAGTTGCTCTCTTGGGATTGATTGGCTATATAGATTACGTAGTGCTCTATGCTTGGAGTAAGCGCAAGACCCCGCATAGTACGCTAATTGGTACTATTTCTGGAGCTATACCGCTGGTAGCTGGTTATGTGGCGGTCACTAACGGCCTGAACATGACTGCCCTGCTATTAGGGCTGGCTATGACTTTCTGGCAGATGGGACATTTTTACTCAATCGCTATTTTTCGGCGTAAAGATTATGCTGCTGGAAAGTTACCTGTTTGGTCGGTCAAATACGGGGTTGAAAACACTCAAAAGTGGCTGTTATTTTATGTGATGTTGTACACGGGTACGGTTTTAGGGCTTGCGACACGCATTTCCTCAGGCTGGGTTTTGGATATAACAGTCGGCGTACTGGGATTATATTGGCTCTACCGCGGCTTTGCCGGGTTTAAAGTGCTAGAGTCCGAAAAATGGGCCCGCGGTATGTTCGGCTTATCGCTGATAGTACTCTTGGTATTTTCCGGTGCGATTGCACTATTGCCGTTGCTCCCGGCCTAGGCGGCTACAAGCTCTTCACTGTCAAAGGCTATTGTCTGTGGCTGAACAAGTTGTTGCTTTTTGTAATATCGTTCTTTGGCGGCTATTGTGGCGCGTCTAGCAGCTAGCCGTCCAGTGACCGGCCCAACGCCGTGTCGGGCACCGGTAGCCCTTACTCTATTGCCTCGTGGTATAGTGCTGGGGTCCAGATTGCCGACAGTATAGCGTCGCCCGTTTGCGTCAATTTTTGTAACGCTGCCTACGTCAACGATAATCAGCAGCTCTTGTCTCCGCATAAATCCCAAAAAGCGTTTTCCCCAACGGGCAGCAGGAATTATACTGGCGTTAATGTTCTCGGCAGCACGTGTGGCTGAGATTATTGTTTCAACCGGTTCTTTACCTGGGTTGTGTGCCCATTCGGTTATAGGCCCTCTGCCGTCATATATTCTACCGGGTTTAGCTCGCTTGTTAACGCCGTCACCCACTAATTTTCCAAGCCCCAGCAAGACCGCTCCCGTTTTGGTGGCGGCCCGGCCGGCAAACCGCCGCACCAGATGATCGCGAACCATAATAGCGGCATTAGAGGTGATTTGATCCCAACGTTCCCCGGAACCCAGCCCGTCTATGTCTTTCAAGGGATCAGTCATGGCGTCCCTGATTAGCTGATCACCCTCCCAGGTATAGGGCGGCATAATAGCTAGCACCGCATCCACTTCTTCATCGGCATTTTCGGCTGCTACCACAGCCCGGATTTTTTCGTCCTGTTCGCGTAGTCTTGCGTCTATAGCTTCATTAACTATTTTTAGGTCTGCTTTAACTTGGGTCGTAAAACTGTCAAGTTCTTCGGAGGCAGACTCGGCTGCTGCACTGGAGCTGCTAGTTAGTTCGCTGTCAGTATCCGAGAGTGACGGAAACGGAACTGCGCTGAATCTTTCTAACTGATCTTCAAGTCGCTGACGTTTTTCCGCTAAGGGGCCAAGGTCAGCTAGAAGGCCTCCTAATTCTGGTTTGATTATGATAGCCTTAGCTGGGTCTAGGCCGGCTTTCCGAATTAGTGCATGAGTCGCTGCATGTTCGCCTACTTCGGGGGAAAAGATTATTTGAGCGTCAATGTCACTTGCTGCGGTAGCTGGTACTAGGCTGCCCAACATGTATGACATACCATCGCCAAAGCCGGCTCGCATCTCTCCGGTCCGCTGGTAATGGAGGGCTGTACTTATAACATGCTCTCTTTGTTCGCCATATACGTTGCCGGCGACAATTCTAAAGCGGGGAGTTGGCACGCCCTCCTGCTTGGCCTCTGCGACCATGGCCCTATTTTCGGCCTCCATCTCATCTACCAGGCCGTCAGTTGTTAGCAGTGCGGCCTCGCCTTCTGTAGAAGCGTAACAAGTTTCGGGGAACTCTATAATCGGAGGTTTGGAGTGCGCAAAAAGCATTGCGTCGATTTCTGCGGTTGATGCATCTCTGCGGAGCTCAGAAAGAGCGTGTTCGGACATAAAAAATAAAAGCCTTGTCTATTTAGAGTGATAAATGTCACTAACTGATATACGCGCTTGTTCTTTGACTGTCAAGCATCTCTATGGCTGATACATCTTGACGGCAACACCTTGGCGACGCTTATGCCTTACGATATACTACTTAGGTACTATGTTGCTGCTAACTCACATTATTGTTGCACTAAGCAGTGTTCTGCAGGCCACTTACGCGCTGGTACAACCCACACGCACCAAAATTCGGGTGAGTTACGGGCTAGTGGCGACTACACTTGGAAGCGGCGCCTTGTTAGTATGGCAGCTGCGGGTGCCGCTTACGCAGCCTTGTCTTAGCGGACTCCTGTATATAGTGATGCTGACTGGCATGCTGCTGGGTGCAAGGTATCGTTTGCGCCTGACAAGTCAGGGAGTGAATACTACAGGTTGGTCTAATTATCTAGATAAATAGCATTGCTACCCAGACTCTGATTTTTTGACACTGTTTTCCAGGGCGGTTCTATTTGGCGCAAACCTCTCTTGATGTTATTATAAGGCGTTCTTTGACAATTATTTGAAGGTTCGTTGAATTACTGGTAGCTGCCGGAATAACTCATTAGAGCTATCCTGGCAACTACCAGTAACTCGACTGGTTAGCAACAAGAGAGGACGTTTCGTCGTGACTGACGTACGCCGCAACATGGCCGATGTTCCCGTTGGTAGCTTCGGTTTTGCCATCGGTCCTTTCGCTCGTGCTCTCAGCGATTTTGCTGAGATGCGCGGCTATGGGTTCCTGCAGGCGCTCGACCTTGTCGCCTGCACCGACCTGCGGGTCCAGGCCGAGCAGTCCGCAGTGATCAAATGGATACGTAAGTACGACTGGGGCAATTCTGACCTGCGTGGCCTGGACTCGCTGGCAAGCCACGATGCTTTTGCATTGGAGGCACATCTCGCACGGTTTGGTGTTACAGGACACTTCAGTGGCCTTGCGAAGGGTCAGATTGGCGTAGTGTCAACCTTCCTGGCCCCTATGGGGTGGAGAGTGACTGCCAAGCCTGTTACTCTTGAACGGATGGAAAGTGGGATGGCGGCTTCGTACAGGGCGTTCAGGCTTCCCGCCTCGACGTGCGCACGTCAGGCTCTGTCGGGCGCTCCGTTCACCGATCGGGTTACTGCTCAAGCCAGCGATGGCAGCAGTGTTATGCTGGCGATGCTGCCTGACGGTGCGGAAGGCCCGCAGGATACTGCAAGCTTGCTGCAACTGGCTGATCGGCTGGTCAATGCCTACGGTACTCCTGTTTCCACTCCAGGCGGCGTTATCCTGCCTTGGGTATCGTTCAATAGTGCTACCTGGTTGCCGGGCCTCCAGGGGTTGGCCGTGTCTACCCCGAGCGTAGAACACGTGGTCGCCCAGGCCTGTCAGTATATGCATCTCTCGATGAATGAAACAGGACAACTTCGCAGGCTCAGCTTCGATGACGATCTGGAGTCGTACACGGTTGACCAGCACTGCGTGGCGGTTGTCATGCAGTTTGAGGTGCCGGTCGCAGCGTTTTATCTGGCCCCCGACTGCTGGGTGAAACCGCTGGCTCTCGTCTGAGCTGCCAACCGAGTGGGGCCACTGTCATAAGTTGACGGGCAATTGTCAAGGGACCGCCGGAGGGAGGAAGTTTTACAGCGCACCGCATGGTCAGCGCAACCCTCTCTCCGGCAGTTTCCTGGAACTATTCATGGGTTTATGAATGGCTGCAGGAAGCGTACACCTTAAGCCTTAGTTTTTGACCAGTTTACCATCATTCAACTTAAAGGTTTTGTCGGTCTTGCCGGCAATTTCCAAATCGTGCGTCACCACCACGATAGTGGTGCTTTCTTTGCGGCTGAGCGAATGCAGCAGGTCAAAGATCATTTTGCCGGTAGTGGTGTCTAGGTTGCCGGTGGGCTCATCAGCTAGAATTAGCTTGGGTCTGTTGGCGAGCGCCCGGGCAATGGCGACACGCTGCTGCTGTCCGCCGCTGAGGCGACCGGGCTTGCGCTGCATTTGGTCGCCTTCCAGACCAACTTCCTGCAGCAACTTTGTGGCGCGTTCAATGCGCTCGGATTTAGGGACTTTGGCGAATTCCATGGGCAGCATCACGTTTTCCAGCGCTGTTAAACTAGGTACTAAGTTGTAGTTTTGGAAGACAAAACCGATGCTGCGGCCGCGGTACGCAATTAATTGGCGGTCGCCCATAGTGGTAATGTCTTGGTCGCCGACTAAGATGCTGCCGCTGGTTGGCTTATCGAGTGCGCCTAGCAAACTTAACAAGGTGGATTTACCCGAGCCACTATGACCCACAATGCTGGCAAATTGCCCATCCGGCACGCTAAAGCTAATATCATTGGTAGCGGCAACCGTGCTGTCGCCGCTCTGGAACTTTTTGGTCAAATTCTTTACTTCTAACATAGGTGGTTCTCCTAGTCGGCGCGCATTACAGTTGATGGACGAACCCGGGCAATCATGCCAGCAGATAGGGCGCTGCCCAACATGGCGATGACTACGGCGGTGCCAAAGCCGTCCAGTAAAATGCCCCAACCAATTTGCGTCTTAATATTGTCCAGGCTCTTAACGGTGCTATTAGCGCGAAAACGGTTGCCAAAACTACCTATGCGCATTGGACGCTCGTTATCACCGCTCTGGAGACTAAAGCTACGGCCGCCCGGCCCCTGCAAAGGTGCAGATTGTGTACTACTGTCAGTGCTGTTAGTAACCAGCATCTTGGTAACTGGCTGGCCGCCGACTACACCAATAATTAGGCCGATAACCGTGCCCAGTACCGCCAGCGTCAGCGATTCAACCATAAATTCGCCGATGATACGCACATTGCTGCCGCCAATAGCTTTAACGACGCCGATTTCCCGTTTGCGCTCACGTACCACCATAATCATCACGAGCAAGATAATCACTGCTCCGGCGGTCACCGCGCCAATTAGGCTAAAGGTGGCCACGGTGCGCACGCTATTGAGTGGCTTAACCGTATTGTCGGCTTGCTCCTGAGCGCTGGTCACGTCGGCGCTGCTGCCTAGCTTATTTTTGATAGCCGTGGTGGCTGCCGATAAATTGTCTAATGAGTCCACTGTAGCAACAGCGCCAGTGACGTCACCGGTTTGGCCGCTTAGCCGCTGCAAAGCCGGTAAAGACACGATAACAGTGTTTTCCGTACCTTGATTGCCGTTGCTAAAAATACCGGCAACCGTCAGGGTGGCGTTATAAGCAGTAAAGGTAGAGCCAACTGACAGGTTGTTCTTGCTGGCCATGCTGTTACTGATCAGCGCACCATTAGTATCTGCCGTACCACTAATAGTACTGCCTTTTGCAAGCGTGATGCTAGAGCCGGAAACACTACTGGGATCATTGGTTCCCAGGAATGACACAGGTAAACTAAAGGTAGTGATCGCGTCGCTGCTGCCGCCTTCGCCTTCGGCAAAGAATCGCCCTGGTCCATTGGTATTTAGCGTGACTGGTGACGATAAACTGGTGGTACTGCTTGATGAAGCATCACCGCCGAAACGGCCAAACGACGGCGTAGACGCACCGGTAGTGGATTGTCGATCGCTCAGCGTTTTGGTAATACCTTGGATATGTGCAAGCTTAGCTACGCTGTCTAGCTCGCTGGTCGTCAGGGCATTATTAGCCTGAGAACCTGGAGTAAAGCCGGCCGGCGCAATAGTAATGGTATTGCCGATTGAGCTTTTGACATTTTTAATTTTGCTGTCGACGGCCCTTTGGGCTACCAACATGGTTAGGCTCAGGCCAATGCTTAAGGCCAAAATCAGTACAATCGAGCCGGTGCGCACGCTGTTTCTGAAAGCGTTTCGAATACCGCGCGAAACTGGATTCATATATACATCCTTATCTTAGTTACTGGCCGGATTATACGGCCTAATAGCTGCAGCTTAGCCCAACGGCTTGTCATATTTATGAAGCTTTAGCGTTATACTGGTAAAAGACACAAACTTACTATGGCTCGACAAGCAGCAAATAAAAAACAGATAGTATTCTGGCGCGCCGTAGTAACGGCGGTGCTGATAGTAGCTGCGATAGCGGTACTTACAATGCACTGGCAGACAGTGTCAGCAAGTTTGCGGACAGCACGTAAGGCGCAGCTAGACTGGTTAGTAATTGCCCTAGCAAGTATGGCGGCAACATTTTGTATTGCAGCATCTCTGTACGACGTGTTGGCGCTGCACTATTTGCGCTACCGTCAGACGGTAATAGTAGAGCTGGCCACGGCATTTGTAAACCGGTTACTGCCTTCGGGCCTGGGTGGCCTAGGCCTGAACGGCGTTTATTTATATAAACGTAAGCACACCGTGGCCGAAGCTACGGCCATCGTTTCTATTAATAACCTTATCGGTATGCTGGCTCATATGGGGCTATTTATTAGTGCACTGCTACTATATCCAAGCGCATTTAGGCAGTTTGCATCAGGTCTGGATATACATTTTAGTTGGCAAGCAGCGCTAGCGGTAGTGTTGACAATGGGTGTGATTGTATCGTTACCCAAAGTTAAGCGGCGTATTTTTCAGTTTATGCGCAACGTTTGGCATAGCTTACGCAAGCTACAAAAGGCTGCTCTGCTGGTGGCTTTGGCATTGGCTATCTTGCTGACAGCTACCTATACCGTTATTTTGTATAGCGTTGCTCATTCACTGGGACTATCCATCACCCCTCTAAGGGCCTTCATTATTTTTTCAGTGGGTATGCTGACTGGCACGGCTACTCCCACCCCTGGCGGGCTAATTGGCGCCGAAGCCGGACTGTTTGCTGGTTTTGTAGCCTATGATGTTCCTGAGGTAACTGCTGGCGCAGCCGTGCTGTTGTTCAGGCTGGTAACTTATTGGTTACCACTGTTTCCAGGTGTGGCTGCCCTGTTTCTGGCGCGTCACAAAAAGCTCATCTAGGGTGGCAGTTTGGTTTTATCTTTTTATAAACAAGAGTGCTGCTAAAAAAAACGATCTACGACAGAGTGGGCGGGGCTAAAATAATACTGCGAGGGAGGTTCCTCTTTACGCTTTTTTAGGCCGCCAAGCCCACTCTGTCGACCTGGGTTCTCCCCAGGGTTTCCTCTCCGTACGAAATCTGTTGTTGTACGTTACTCCCACTTTCGTAGACTGAACCATCTCTGATGCGTTGTGACGGCTTTGCGTCATATCCTGTTGGAGTTGTCGGAACTACGAGATGGGCTCTGTGTGGGAGCAACCCGGGTTCTGACACGCCTTGTACTCGTGGTCTCGTTTGCCGACTGTATGGAGGTTGTGCTTGCCGGTGACGCTGCCCGGACAGCCGGACGGCGTCGGTGTTTCGGCTTCCTCGGTCGGAACCGAGGGTGTCGAACCGCTAGGTCGTCTTCCTTCTTGTTACTGCCCCACAACCGCATTGGTCTTACTCCTTACGGAGAGAGGAATGTAGGCGAGGTTGCCCGCATGGGTGATTAGTATACGCTTACTCGTCCGCAATACAAGGTAACTATAGGCTCAGGCCAGAGCGTAAAAAGGCTCTTTTCGGGCAATATTCGCTAGTATTGTAATAAATTTTACAGATATAAACAGGCCCAGCGAGTGCAAGTACACTACAGCTATTGCAAAACTATAAGCAGTATGCTATAATATGAGAATGTCAAATACAGCAGTACTGCCCCGATACGAGACTCAATACCAGCAACCTTGGAATAATCAAGAAGATCCGTATACTCTTGCAAGTTTGGAAGGCCTAGGGAGTACTCAAGCCATAGCGCCGGTAGAAGGCTACTATAACCAGTATGTGAACACCAGGGTACTTGATAACGACTACGCTTTCGAAGTTATTGTAGAACTTGCCCGGCAAGGAGTTGACCCAACACTGCCTGATGAACATAGAATAGATGACCATGCCAAACTTATAGGGCGCTACTATGATGACTATTACACTGGAAGGCTCCATTTAGTTGAACGTAGAAATCTACAGGATGCTGATGTCCTGCCAACTTATTTCCTGGAGTCTCCAGATATGCCTACTACTACACAAATGCCGGAGCAAACTGCAACAAAAGAAGAGCCGCCCAAATTCATCCGATCAAATAACTTTCCTGCGCTAAGCTGGGAGCCTGGCAAGAGAAGCGAGCACGGCATGAGGATGAGACCCCGGCCAGAGGGTATGCCCTACAATCGCTCAGAAGGCCCCGGTATTGACGTAACTGATATGTATCGTGGAGCAAAACGAGGCATGCATATACCAAATGAGGAAGCATATCTTGATCTTCGGCCCAGTCTACGGCGGAGCGCTCCAGAAGGCTCACAGCAGATGGGTCAACATGCGGTAGGTTACGTAGCTGTTTCCGGCTCCTTTAGACATGAGACTGTCTAAATTATCGGGGCGCTTCTACGCAAGTGGGCGGTGTAAAATATCGGTATCAGGATCAATCCAAAACTTCTTGGCCTGATGTTGTTCTGAACTGGCTCGCTGCTTGGACATTTGAACCATGGTGTCCTGTGTTTCTTTGGGTAACTTCATCATTTGCTCTAGAAGGTTAAGTTTTTCTTTTTCGACCCTAGCCAGGTTTTCTGCTGAGTGCATTAGTGCCATGTATGTATCTGACCGGTGCTCAACCGGCCTTACTTCCTTGAAAGCCCGGTGAAATGCAAACAGAGCCCGCGTGGTATTGCTGCTATGTGGAAGCAAAGGCTCCAAGTCTGTGTCGTCAATCACGATCCGGTCGTAACCTCCGCCATCTGCAATCTCAAAATGTTTTGTGTAGGTTCGCTGATTGTAGGCAAATGCCGCTTCGTAGCGATTTTCGGCTAACCTTTTGACGCTAACTAGTGTTGCGTAGGTAATCATAAATTCCTTTCTGGCGCTGCTGTTAAATTTAGTAAGCAACCTTATGTTCTAACTAGAGTTATCATAACAGATATACGGTCCAAAGGTTGTGTTTGTCGATGTTCTATAAAGGCTCTTATGTACCTGTTTTGCATGTATCTTGTCGGGGCTGGGACTATTTAGTAGCATAGTGAGAAGCCGTAAATATATCTATTGACGATATATCTATGATGGATATACACTAATCTAGATGAGAAGTAAGAACCTACTGCCACAGCTATCCTTTAGTATCTTGTTAGCGCTCAGCCTTAAGCCACGGCATGGTTATGAGATTATGCAGCAAGTAAAGGAAGACTCGCAGAATAAAATTAGTATCGGCCCAGGCTCGCTCTACACGGCTATCAAGCAGCTCAGCGATGAACGGTTGATCGAAGAGGTGCCAGAGACGCACAACCGGCGTAAATATTATCAGCTGACAGATAAAGGCAAAAAGCGCCTTGCCGTCGAGCTGGACTATTTCAAAATGAGTGTCCAGCTTGCCGAACGGCGCAATGTTTTTGAGTCGTTTGGGGGCACAGCATGAGCGGTCTAAAAACACGGTTTCCACGATATGCCAAACTACTACTGCTCTACCCAACTGCGTACCGCAAACGCTACGAAAATGAACTCTTGCAAACAACTGCCGATATGCTCGATCACGCCAACGGACAGCTTGAACGCCTTGGTATCTGGGCACAATTGATATTTGATCTGCCCGTCAATGTCGTACGACAACAGCTCAGTTATGCCGGAGGTATTATGACGCAAACCATGCCACACTATATTAAACGCAGTAGCCTAGTATCGGCCGCGCTGTTGCTGCCCTTTTTCGCAGCACTTGTGGGCAACGCTCTCGGCACAATAATTACTGGCCGGAATCTATACCACTCATGGGTATGGAGCGCGCCAATACTGACAACTTGGATTTTACTTTTCCCGCTTGCAGCACTCTTTGTGGCGGGCATTAGTTATGCGGTTTACATCGTTCGGAATGCACCGCAGCGATCACTATATAAAAAGGTTTTCGATGTAGTTAATTCATGGCCGCTGTTACTAAGCGGGCTGGCGGCTTGCAGTATACTCCTGGTGTTCGTATTTCACGATAGCGTCCAATGTTGGAGCCGTGGTCCAATCACCCATTTTCATGCGGCAATGCAGTGCACGGCGTCAAATAGCGTGAACCCTGTGGATGCAGTAAAGCGGGCATTTTGATTGTGAAAAACAAGGCTGCCGTTGTTGCCGTGGTTGCGCTTGCTGTTGCTTATATAAGCGCGAAATTTATGCCGCAAGGTACACCGTTCGTAACGATCCCGTGGGGTGTTATCGCATTGGGTATTGGTTTGTATACTCAGAGTAAAAAGCGGGCGTTGGTACTTGGTGGACTGTTTGGTTTCGCCGCCTCTTATGGGTATCTGTGGTTTGACGACACGTCGGGCAAATCTTTCTTGCTACTGGTAGTTATACTTTTGCCGGCAACATTTGGGCTGCTGTGCGGACTGAGTGTTTCGTGGGCAAGTTGGTCTATCCGGTCGCGAACAAAGTATTGAAGCGTACATACTGCTAAAATAGGCATGTATGACCGTAGAATCTTCTCGTACAGTGCATCGCAGCGTCCATCGGACAGCCTGGCAAGTCACGACAAAAGTGCCGCAAATCGGAATAGTTTTTTGGGTAGTAAAACTGCTGACTACTGCGCTTGGAGAATCGGCTGCAGACTATTCTGTGGCAGTTATTAATCCTTACCTATCGGTAATAGGCGGTTTTATGCTTCTTCTTGTGGTTCTGGGGCTCCAATTCAGGGCCAAGCAGTACGAACCGGCAACCTATTGGTCTGCTGTTGCTATGGTCGCCGTATTCGGCACCATGGCAGCCGATGTACTGCATGTTCAATTTGGCGTGCCATATTTGGCTTCAGCAGTCTTTTTTGCGGCCGCGATGATTACAATGTTCACGATCTGGTATAAAGTGGAGGGGACGCTATCAATTCATAGCATTCATACGCCCCGTCGTGAGGTGTTTTATTGGCTAACGGTCATGGCAACATTTGCGCTGGGTACTGCGCTCGGCGACATGACAGCCGTCACGCTCAAGCTAGGGTATCTTACCTCTGTTGTACTATTTTCTGCGCTCATTGCTATCCCGGCACTAGCTTACTGGCTATTCAACGTAAATGCTATTGTGGCATTTTGGTGCGCTTATGTTTTAACCCGGCCACTTGGCGCCTCAGTGGCTGATTGGCTTGGCAAGCCGCATACTGCCAGCGGAATCGGCTTCGGTGACGGGCCAGCGACTCTAGTGCTTACTGTGCTGCTTGGCATCCTTGTGGGCTATTTGGCGGTGACGCATGGTGATAGCCAGAGTCACTCCTCTAAATAATCTCACATTATTACTTTAGGCAACGCGCTTGCGTTCACAAAAATCCAAATCGTTATAGGGCTGTGGGTAGCTCTCTGGGCAAGACCGGCAACTTCAATTCCTGTATGACGTTTTTATTGGGCTAGTGATCCTTGGAAACGGTAATAGAATCGAGCTTAGCAATATGCCAAGACTGGACGGCCGACAGCGGTAACTTTTGGCCTGCGCGGTAATCATCAATGGCCTTCAGAATAGTGGGCGCGCGGAGTTTGCCAGCTTTATCAAGCGCTACAATTTCGTTGTAGCTGAGCACTTCAATAATCTCATGCTCGTCGGAGTGAAAAACTGTGTCCATGGGTGTGCTGCCGGCAAAGATGGTGAACAACACATTGCTGCCACTAGCAATGACCGTTTGATAGATGTCCACCAGGTGCTCCAGCGTTATGTCGGCGCCAGTTTCTTCCTTGGCCTCGCGTGTGATACATTCGATAAGATCTTCTTGTATCTCCAGGGTTCCGGCTGGCAGGTTATATAAGTCTGCCTTTTCGTGGCATACTTCCTTAATCAGAACGAATTTGTCGCCCTGGGTGAGTATAAGACCTGCGCCAATGAAGAAAGACATAAGTGGAACCTCCTTTTATAGTAACTAATAACGTAGACGATGGCTTTTGGCATAGCCTAGGTAGCTAGGACAAAGGGGATTTAAACTCTCATCCCTCAAGTACTGTCCGGATCTTCTGCGCATAGGTTGCTCGCAATGTTGGCTCTGCTAGCCATTTTTCTTCTGGAATTTGTTTATTGAAGTCATCGTCTTTGTATCGTGGCCAAACATGGAAATGAAAATGAAACGCATGCTGGTCACCTTCGGGTTCATTGTTTTGGCGCGTGGTTATACCGTCGCATCCGTATGTCTGCTTCATGGCAATGGCGATCTTCTGTGCCACTTCAAAAATACGATGGCCATACTTTGCCGGCAAGACATACAGATTCTCGAAGTGCTCATTTGGTACAACGATTACAAATCCATTATTTTTCTTTCCAGAGAAGAAAGAGTTAACAAATCCGGTTACTAGATCATCCTTGTAGACAACGTCGCTCTGCTTCATAAGAGTATGGTCGTTCTCGATGCCCTGTACGCCTAGGCAAATTGGACAGATGTAGTCTTTTGGGGCCCTGCTTGGAAATGTCACTGATAGCTCCTATCTTTAACGATCCAAGTTTAGCATAGTCGGTAACTTTGATTAGAGGGCCAATGTTCACTAAAGCTAACAAAAAAAGACTTCCGGAGAAGTCTTTAAACATAATCATTTTGGTTGGGCGTGTCGGTCTAGATTGGTTATTGGATCTTGCCACCATCTTTAACGAGCCATTTGCCTGTTTCCCAGTCCCCACCAGGGTCGTTGTTCTTGAAGCGTAGGTCAAAACAGATGGCTAGACCTGGCCATTCATGGTCTATATATACCGTACGGAAATAATCGACTAAATCAGGGAAACTAATTCCGTATGGTTCGGGGAACAACTGCTCTATTTCCAACCGCAACAGATCCGTTTCGATATCAATCTGGATTGTCGGTACTGGCGAGAAAGCGTCGTATACTAACTCAAATTTTGGTTCCCGGCCTACCGAAAAGCTTTGGATGTCATTCGTAAACTCTTCGGAAGTGGCTGGTAGGATGAACGGCCAGTCCTCACCGGTTGGGTAGCGATAGAGGTTGCAATTGTCTGCAAGCTTACCAATGAGTTGCTCCCAGGCTTCCCTCGAGACAAGGGCAGATGGCAGGTTAATGCCCGTATGGTCAATCCGGGTCACATGGCCCTGCAGGCGATTGCACAGTTCAGTGATGGGTAGGCGGAATATGACTTGATCACCAACATCTACGGCAATGTATTCACCGTGCGCATCATGCCTTGTAGCTTTAGGTAGCGGTGTAATTTGGCTAGTACGAAAATCCCAGCTCGGATTGACACTGAAATTGCCAAGCCCAAGATGCAAGTCGGCGACATCTAGGTGGATTTGAGGAAATGAGATATCTCTTTGTGTGAAGATGGTCAACGGCAGGGCCCGTTCTGGATTCGTGGCCGCTATTACGATATTCTTTCGATCAACTGTCGCGTTGGGCAATTCGCCAAGTAGGTCCTTAAGCTCCTTGAAGAAGTCGTTGGCGTCTGTTGTTTGAGGGAACGAGTAGGTTATTGTTTTCAGCACATTGTTACGAGCATATCATATATGGTGCGGCCATTAACCTTAACCTGGTTCAGAGGCATGCCGGTCGCCTGTAGTGCAAACATTGATGTGCTGATCTTACGGAGCCCAGAAGCTTCAACGATACCTTCAAGTATCCCTTTACTTTATCGTCAGTGGCAGGTCCGGCATTTCGGCGCCCATGATGGATCTGGATATTAAGTCAGACTCACCGAGCAACCTTTATCAAATACCATCATTAATCCCCAATGTAGCCAGCTCAGCCACCTGGTCTGTGCTATACCTTAGATTTCTGTGTATAGGGTTACAATCTGCAAGTTCTACGACCGTTAAGATATCCGGTTCTCCGAGGTCATCAATAGCCCTCCAGATTCTGTCTTGCCGGTCTTACCGCATTCCCTATGATTCGTCGGATTGCCGTGAGCTAGGCAACAGGGCTAGCGTAACTACCAAGGCCAAGCTGTTCTGCGATTGCTCTAGGGGCCTACAATTTTCAGTCTTCGAGCAGAATGCTAACTGGAATATCTTGTAAGAGTTGCAATGTGGCATCGTAAAGTTTCTCTTTCTCGTCGATGGTTGGTTAGAAGAGCGTTTTCGATAGTAATTCATTTTCCGCCATTACTTGGGTACCCCTAGTTGATGTACTTCGCAACTTTTGAGCAAAGATCCGCTTGCGTTAGCTTAGGGATTGAGGCTTAAATAGGTAAGCACTATTTATCAAATAGCTTCTATATCAATCAATGGTTCGGCGTTCATAGCGTCGTTCTAGTAATCCAGTATCAGAAAGTACATTACCTATGCCTGAATTAGAGCCTAAGACACCTGAGCAACAGCTAGTATTCCCGGAAGATGAAGTGATTGCGAATTTTCATAATTTGAGTCCGGAATTACTGATAACTACGGGTGAAGCGGCTCGTCAGCAGGCTCAAGATCTTCTAGCGGGGGTAAGGCCTGGTGAAGATGGGCCTGTTGAAGGTGAGCCAGGGGTACTCTATGCCCTGCGCAAGTCATCTGCGGTACTTGGCGCAGAGCTTGGAGAGGTAGGTATTGTGTATGACCTTGTAAGCGCAACGCATCCGGATCGGGCAGTACGTGACGCAGCTACAGCCCAGCAGGAGAAGAACCAAGTGTTCTCGGACGGAACATTCGTTGATCCAAAATTTATAGATCCAACAAAAGACGATGAATCTAAAAAACAATATGATCGAGCTGCTGCTGTGCATACGGCGTTTGCTGCAATAGACCCAACAATACTTACTGATCCACGGGTCAGGCAAGTCTATGATCAATGTGCACCACTGCTTATGCAGCCTGAACAGGGTGAGTCGCAAGCAGCAGCAGAGGCGCTCGCCGGACTGCGCAAAGACCTAAGAACGGCCCAAACTTCATTCTCTAACAATAACTCAAAGGTGACTACATTGGAGATGTCTGCCGCTGACTTTGGACGACTGCCTGCCGACTTGCAGAGTGAGCTATTGGCGGTCGAGCAAGATGGAAGCTACGCCGTGCAACTGAGCGAAGCGGCTCTTAATGCTATTCTCGAGCGTGCACCTCGTGATGCCCGACATGATGCGTGGGTTAAATACTATGGTCTAGGCGGTAATGGCGAGGCCCAGGATCAATTGATTCAGAAAATGGCAGATTTGCGTCTTAGCATCGCTAAGGCAGAAGGTAAAAATACCTGGACTGAGCTGCAGATAGAGGGTCTCACTTTGGACGCTCCTGCGAAGGTGATTGAATTTTACGAAGGCGTTAAAGATGAGATCGTTGCAGATTACGGGCGACTTATTGCCAAAATTAAACCTGTCCTTGAAGCTGAAGGTCTCGAGGGTCCAGTAGAAGAATGGGATATTCCACGCGGATTACGGCTACTAGCCGAACAAAGCTATAATGCGTCAAAAATAACTTACTCATTTGACAAGGTCACCAGTGGCCTATGGAACGTATATCAAGGTATGTTCAATGTAACTGCTGTGGACGCAACAAACCAGGTTGCATGGGCCCCTGGCGTACATGCATACAAAATCTACAACAACCAACCAGATGGCACTGTCAACACTACAGACCAAAGTGCCCTTGCGACCATTATCTGCGATCCGTACTCACGAGAAGGTAAAAGAAATGGTGGTGCTACTTATGGCCTACGCTATTGGGAACAAGAAACAAGTCTGAGTAGTACGCAGCAATCGATTCGCTTGCCAATGGCCGCTACAGTTACTAACTTTACGGCCCCTGGCGCTGATGGTAAGGCGGCGAAGATGACTACACAGGAAGTTAAGACGCACTCCCATGAGACCTTTGGCCACGGAATGAATAACGCCTTCGCACAACCGTATTGGTCAGGGGTTGCATTTGATAAGCTTCCGTTTGACATAATAGAGGTCTGGTCGCAAACGTTTGAATATCTACCAGATGACCCTAAGGTAGCGCTTATGCTGGCAGATGAAGGTATCCCAGACGATGTAAAACGAGACTTCCTGCAAACTCAGGATACACTTCGGGGGGATGTAAGAGCCTTCAAGCGTATGCGTTTATTACGCGGCATGGCTTTTGATCTTGCTATGCATAATAGTGATAAGCCAAATGTTACTGCTGCACTCCAAGAGGTGGCACCACTTAGTGAGCCTGTAAGTGCCGATGGGCATTGGATACGAAAACTACCTCACCTAGCAAACGGATATGCGGGCCGATACGGAACCTATCTATATGACGACGGGATGGCGTATGACATAGCTAGATGGATGCAGGCGAATAACTATAGCCAAAATGTGGGCCAAATCATCAGAGAGGCTATGGAACTTGGTGGAACTGAAGACGGTGCTCGAAAGCTTTTTGCGGTTGTGACTCGTGCCAGAGCCACAACTAGTGTGGGTACGATTGCGATGAACGACGGTACTACTTCTGCGTAGGCCTGATATATAAGGGCTCGTTGCTCGGTATGAAAATAGAGGCACGATAGCCTCTATTTTCATACCTAAAAGTTATAGGTCTGTAGTCTGGCGAAGAAAATACATCCACCCTTTTTGTAAATGAATGTAATTTCTATGGCTAGGGCGGAGGGATTCGAACCCCCGAATGCCAGGACCAAAACCTGGTGCCTTACCACTTGGCGACGCCCTACTAGCTCCGCCCGATTATACTAAAAACTTTACAGTAACACCAGGGGTGTGCCGCATGCATCGGATTGGACACTTAGCTTTCAAGGTAAGTGTAGATTTGCTGCGATAGAGTAGCGAGCGGCTGGGTGCTTGAGCCGTTCGTCATAATCACCAAAAGATAAGTGCTTTTTGGGCCATAGACAATAGCAGCATCGTTTTCGATATAACCGTTTTCGCCATCAGCCGGGCTGAGCCAACCGGGTTTATCGGCCACTACTACGGTAGAAGGTATACCAGCCGGGATACGCTCACGGTAATGCTGCTGCTTCATCAAAGTTACTAATAGCTGGGTGTGCGATTGGTTGAGTAGGCTACCGGCGTATAGCTTGGCCAGCATAGTTGCCAGGTCATCTGCGGTGGTGTGTTTGTCGCCGACGGGCTGGGTGCCGGGCGGCACATAATTATATAGATTGGTAGTATTCATACCTTCTGTTTGTAGTAGCGCATTGATATTTTTCCAGCCGTACAAAAAGCCAAGCGTTCGGGCGGCACTATTGTCCGAATTTAAGATCATGTTGCTGAGGTCGGTTTGGATGGTATTGCCGTCATCAGTTTTAGTGCTGAGGCTGTACGTTCCCCGCTCTATGCCATGCAAAATGGCATAAGCGACGTAGAGTTTGTAAGTGCTTGCTGGAATGACACTGGCGCTGGCATTAGAGCTGGCGGTTCGCAGGTTACCGTTTAGTTCTTGCACAACCACGGAGGCCGCAAAGGCATGGCTTTGTTGCCAGGTGTTTACGATTTGGCTCAGCCTGGCGTCTGTATGAGCCCCTGATGCTGGAGACACAAGCGGCTGCAAGGTATCTTGAGGCATCTGCGGTAGCGGGCTGGCCATAGAGTTTTTGGTGGTGGTTTGTGGCTTTTGGGCAGTTGGCGCAGCCTTTTTAGTGTGATGGAACGTCCAAAATACTATTCCGACACTTAGGCAGACAAACCCCGTAACCATTAACACGATGGTTTGCTTTCTACTGACCCGGCGTCTTGTAAGAAACCGGGGCTTTTTAGCGGTAGGTCGAACCACCGCTGACATTAAAGAATTCCTCGAGGGTTTCTATATGCTGCTTGTGCAGCTCTTGTGACAAATCAGTGCCAATATAGCGGAAATGCCAGGGCTCATACTCATAGCCCGTAACACTAACTTTATCGGCGGGGTAGCGGAGTAGGAACCCGTACTGGTAGGCGTTGGCGGCCAACCATTTGCCTTCAGGTGTAGTACCAAAACAGGCTTCCAGGCTGCAGGTGTCGCTTACGGACCGGATGTCAACCGCCCAACCGGTTTGGTGCTCACTAGAGCCGGGCCGGGCACTTTCCTGGTCGGCTGCAGCTTGACCAACACTGTTAACGTAGCCATCATAGAGCGTTTTTTGGTAGGCATAGCCACGGTACGCTGTGGAAATCTGTAGCTTATAGCCTGCTTGCTGAGCGCCCGCAAACATTTGTTCTAGCGCTGTTGCGGCTGCGGCTCGCATTTGCATTTCGGCCGCACCAGGAACGCGCAGCGTGACGTTTGGATATTTTAAGTCGCTGGGCGCGTAGTCAACTGGGTTCAAAGGGTGTTGCTTATTAACGATGACCCAGAGACTACTAGGATCGGTTGTTGAATATTTAGTTTTATCGAAAGAGTCTTTGAGTGCTGGGGTTGTAGAAGACGCTGCCTGTTTAGTGGTAACTGTGTGTTGTTTTGCGGGTGCGGAAGCGGTATGGCTACTAAACCACCAGATACCGGCTGCCACAAGGGCGGCAGTAACAACTACTAATATAAATCGTTTGCGCATCTACTCCAGTATACCGTATGTGCTAGTATGGGAAGTATGAAACGGATGAGTGCGGGCTCTAAAAAGGCGTGGTTTTCCTGGCCTAAACTGGCCGCAGTACTTGTGGCTTTCGTGTTGATGGGGGTCGGTGCATATGTGTGGACACGCCGGGCGACACCTGTTACACAAAACCCGGTAGCGTCTCGGCATCGTACCTCTGTTAGCAATCCCCTCTCGTCTGACACTAATCAAACTATACGTTTTATCGCCACCGGCGACGAATTGCCGCACGATACCGTGAACCAGGCAGCCAAAACAGCTACCGGTTACGACTATTCACCTTTTTTTGCCAAACTGCATCCGTATTTAACCTCAGCAGATATGTCATTTTGTAATCAAGAGTCGCCCAGCGATCCCGCTTTATCAGTAAGCGGCTACCCTACTTTTAATGCACCACAGGTATTTGCCGAAGATTTAAGCAAAGAAGGCTGCAATATCATAAATTTAGCCAACAACCATGCCGACGACCGGGGCCAAGCCGGGATTGATGCCACGCGCGGTGTTTGGGACAATCTGCCCAAGCTTGCTGTCGCAGGAACGGCGCGTAGTAGCGCCGAGCAGAATCAGATCGCGTACTTTACGGTTAAGGGTGTTAGATTCGCCTTTTTGTCATATGCTCAGTGTTCTAATAACACTGGTGTCAGCAGCTATGGATTGAATATTTTTAATCAGACTTTAGCAGGAGCTCAGATTACACAGGCTAAACAGCATGCCGACATGATCATTGCAGCGATGCATTCTTGCGACGAAAACCGTTCTGATGAAGACAGTTGGCAAGATCAGACGGCACAGTATTTTGCGGATCAAGGGGTGAACATGGTAATTGGTACTGGCCCGCACTGGCTACAAACGGTTAAGCGATTGCCAAGAGCTGGTGGTGGTACAACTGTGGTGTGGTTTTCTTTGGGGAATCTATTGAGCACACAGGAAGATGTAAACGGCTTGATCGGTGGTATCGCGGTTATGGATATTGATGTAAAAACCAAGACCGTTACCAAACTTGGCTTTCTACCAACATATATGCACTACGAATGGACGGCTCAGCAAAAGGCGGCCGAAGACTTGTTGGCACGGCACAACCTGATGCTTTATCCACTGGACCAAGCAGCCAGTGCTCTTGCTAGTTCACAGGACAATACTACGGTGGCAGCTCAGACTCAGCGAGTTACGGCGCTCATGAATCAGTTTACGCCAATCACTATGCTGACTAGCCAGACATTCTTAAAGTAGCAAATTGCCTCCCAAGCTTGCTCTGTTATGTACCGGTACCGTATAGTGTTTGATAAGTATTTAATGTATGGCAAAGCTCTCAGAAGATCCGGCTGAATATATCCAGCCCCTCAACATCAATGGCCTTAGTGGCCGTATGCTGCATGTGCCTGCTCCAAAAGCACATCCGGACCGTGAAGTGCTGGTCATTTACGGGCATCATTCTACCTTGGAACGCTGGTGGGGTCTGGCGCAGTGTTTTGCGCGGTTTGGCGCGGTAACTATGCCCGATTTGCCTGGTTTTGGCGGTATGCAGACGATGTATAGTATTGGCAAAACGCCGAGCCTGGATAATATGGCAGACTACTTAGCCACATTTGTAAAGTGGCGTTATAAGCGTAAAAAAGTGGTAATCGTTGGTTTGTCGTATGGCTTTTTGGTCGCTACGCGTATGTTGCAACGTTACCCGGAACTTACTAAAAAAGTAGAATTTTTAGTAAGCGCGGTGGGGTTTTCGCATCATGGGGATTTTGTATTCACGCCGCAACGTATGCGTTTGTATCGGACTGCCTCCAAAATAGTTACCGTCCAGCCTGTAGCATTTGTGTTCCGCTACGCGGCACTTAACCCCTATGTCCTGCGTAAGGCATATGCTAAAACCTTTAACGCCAAGAAGAAGTTTGCGGGCGCCAGCGAAGAGCTAAGTAAGAAATTAATGGATATGGAGATTGTGCTGTGGCATGCCAATGACGTGCGGACGCATATGTATACTACACACGATATGCTGACTGTTGATAATTGCCAGAAACAGATTAATTTGCCGTTGTGGCATGTGGCAGCGGCGGTTGATCAATATTTTGATGGACATATTGTCGAGCAGCACCTGCGCGTCATTTTCCCAGAAGTGACTGTTGTAAAAAACAAATCACTTAAGCATGCGCCGAGTGTGATTGCTGATGCCGCTGAATCAATGATTTTGATTCCACCTAAGGTGCGCCGGGCGCTACTCGCAAAGCGGCCCTAGGTGCTATACTGGGTGTAACTTATGAAAATCGGACTAGTCTGCCCGTATAACATTGTCAAAGGCGGTGGTGTACAGGAAATTGTCAAAGCTATCCAAACGGAGCTTACGAAACGTGACCACGAAGTGGCAATTATTACGCCGCAACCACGAGAACCGTATATTGACGATGGCCGCAACGTGTTGTTCTTGGGTTCGGCTGCTGACTTTAAAACACCGCTCAACACTACCGCGCAGTTTAGCGCTAGTATGCTGACCGACGAGATTGACACAATGCTGGAGCACGAAAAATTTGATGTGCTGCATTTTCATGAGCCATGGGTACCAGTTTTGAGCCGTCAAATTCTAAGCCGTAGTAAAACGGTAAATGTTGCCACGTTTCACGCTAAATTGCCCGAAACGATGGTGAGTCGTACTATGGCTAAGGTCATCACACCCTACACTAAGCCGCTGCTGCGCCACATAGATGCTTTTACGGCAGTCTCTGACGCGGCTGCCGAATATTTGCTGACACTGGCCGATGTGCCGGTAGAGATTATCCCAAATGGAATTGATCTGAAACATTTTCGCAATAACGCCGCTGAAGCGACGCCTGTAAAAGGCCCGAAGACAATTCTATATGTGGGCCGCCTAGAGGGTCGCAAAGGTGTTAAATATTTGCTGCGGGGCTTTGCCGAGCTGGAAGCACGAGAGGCTGATGTTCGTTTGGTAATTGCTGGCGATGGCGTGGACCGCGAAAAGCTGGAACTGCAGGCTCAGGAACTAGGTCTTAAAAATGTCGAATTTCTGGGTTATATTGATGAAGCTACTAAAAAACAGCTGTTGCACACGGCTGATCTGTTTTGTGCGCCGGCAATTTATGGTGAAAGTTTTGGGGTGGTGCTTTTGGAAGCGATGGCTAGCGGTCTGGTAACGGTCGCTGGCGACAATCCGGGCTACGAGAGCGTTATGCAGGGCCTGGGCAAATTATCACTGATTAACCCTAAAGATACACCTCAGTTTGCACACCGCTTGCAGCTGTTGCTGTTCGACGACGATTTGCGGGCCCTATGGAAAAAGTGGGCCAAAGAGTATGTGCGTCAGTTTGACTACCCCAAAATAGTAGATCGCTACGAGGTGGTGTACAAAGCAGCGATAGAGACCGCGAAAAAACAGGTGTAAAGAAGCGGCCATGAAGATAGGCTTGATACTGGACGACACGCTCGATACCCCAGATGGAGTGCAGCAATATGTGCTGCAAGTGGGTGCTTGGTTGAGCGATCAGGGCCATGATGTACATTATCTTGTTGGCCAGACGCTGCGGACTGATATCCCCAACTTGCACAGCCTGAGCCGGAATCTGCAAGTGCATTTTAATGGTAATCGCATGTCGATGCCGCTGCCGGCAAATCGTCATATGTTGCGGCAATTCTTGCATGAAATGCAGTTTGATGTGTTGCATGTGCAGGTGCCCTATAGCCCTTTCATGGCTGGCCGATTGCTAAAAGTGGCACCGGCCTCAGTGGCAGTCGTGGGCACTTTTCATATTTTGCCTTACTCAACGCTGGTGACGCTTGCGAATCGAGCACTGGCGCTTTTAAACTTTCGTTCTGGCAAACGCTTTGACAAGCAATTGTCAGTTTCGGCACCGGCCCAAAAGTTTGCTAAGCGTATTTATGGATACAATTCGGTGGTGCTGCCAAACCCAGTGCGACTGGAACAGTTTTTTGGCGCTGTCAGTAACAGTACTGAACTGACCATCGTGTCGTTGGGACGGTTGGTGGAGCGGAAGGGAGCTATGCAGCTACTCCGCGCAGTGTTGTACCTGCGTGATCATGCTTTGTACGAAGGCAATTTCCGAGTGCTTATTGGTGGCAAAGGAGAACTGCGGACTGCTTTAGAGCAGTTTATAGCCCAGAACAAGCTGGGAGATATTGTAGAGCTTGTTGGTTTTGTGGCCGAAGAAGATAAGGCGGCATTTTTGGCACAGGCGGATATTGCCGTCTATCCAAGCGTGGCAGGCGAGAGTTTCGGGATCGTGCTTTTGGAGGCCATGGCAGTGGCCCGTGGAGTGGTAATTGGTGGCAATAATCCCGGCTATGCTTCAGTATTACAACCCTATCCTGATCAGTTGATTGACCCGAATGATACTCGTCAGTTTGCCGAGAAACTAGCGTGGTACCTACAGAATCCCATCGGTCGCGAACGAGCAGCTTTATTGCAGCGCCAGTATGTACAGCATTTCGATATTAACGAAGTCGGCCGACAACTGCTGCAAGTATACGATCAGGCTTTGCAAAGCCGGCGGCAGTCATGAGATACTAAAGCTATGGCTCGTTCTAATGATGCATCTACCTCTGAGATCGCGGTAACCATTTCTAATCGTACTATTTTGCGGGTAATTGGTGCGGCAATTATTGCCATCGTTTTTTTTGCGGCCGTGCGGCGTAGTGCACACACCTTGACCCTAATTGGCGTATCGCTGTTTCTGGCTTTAGCATTGGATGCGCCAGTACAGTGGCTGGCATTGCACTTACCGGGTAAGCGCCGGGGCAGCCGGGGTCTAGCTACCGGGCTGTCAATTGGTATTGTTTTACTACTGCTTGTCGGCTTTTTATCCGTCGTTGTGCCGCCGCTGGTTCGCCAAACTAATAAATTTGTGCGGCAAGTGCCAACGCTGATCAGCCAGGTTCGTGATGAAGACTCCGGTATTGGCAAATTTGTGCGCGATCATCATTTGCAAAGTCAAGTCGATAAGGTTTCGTCGCAACTTTCAAGCCGTGCGGATCACCTGACCGGTTCGGCGGTGGGAACGCTCTCAAAGATAGGCAGCAGTTTGTTTGCAACGTTGACCGTTACGGTACTAACGGTAATGATGCTGGCTGAAGGCCCACGTTGGCGGCGTATTTTAGAACAGCTGATACCCGAACAGCATAGTGCACGGACCCAGCGCCTGGCTCGGGACATGCACCGGGTAATTCAGGGCTATGTAAACGGTCAGGTATTCTTGGCGGCTATTGCTTCAGTGCTGATCGTGCCCATGCTGTTTATCCTGCATATTTCAAATCCGCTGGCACTGATGGTAGTGATTTTTATTTGCGGGTTAATCCCGATGGTCGGCCACACTATTGGTGCACTTATTGTTACTACGATTGCGCTCTTCCACTCGCTGCCGGCGGCGATTATTATTCTGGCCTACTATATTTTGTACCAGCAGATCGAAAACTACGTGGTACAGCCGCGCATTCAGGCCAATGCCACTAATATGTCAGCCTTGCTAGTGTTTGTAGCGGTTATCTTGGGTGCTAATTTTGGCGGCTTACTTGGTGCCCTTGTGGCTATTCCCTTGGCGGGCTGTTTGCGGGTGCTAATACTAGACTACCTGGAAGATCACAAGCTACTGAGCCGCAAAGCAGTTGAGGCTGAAAAAACGGCCTAGTCTACCTTATAGTCTATACCAGATGGTACCTTGCGGCGTGTCCCGCAACCCTATGCCTTGTTCCATTAGTTGATCACGCAGTTTATCCGACTTTTCCCAGTCTTTACTGTCACGCGCTTGGGCACGCTTAGTGAGTAGTGAGTGCTGTTCCTCTGGTAGCTCAAATTTTTCGAGTATGTTGAGGCCGAGTGTAGCATTAATAAAATTGGCAAAATTTTCAACCGTAGGTATGTCTAGCTGTGACGCTGGTAGAAGTGCAAAACCGCCTGCGAGTTCGTGTAGGATCGCGATTGCTTTTGGAGTGCTAAGATCGTTCTCAAGCGCAGTAATAATATCTTCCATGCCCTTTTCTAAACTATCCGCCAGGCCTTCAAGCTGAGTGTCGCATAGTACCCCAGATTGGTATATCCAGCTGAAATCCTTACGGATGTTAGAAAGCGCACTTTGGGATGACTCAAGACTTTTCCAGCTAAATTTACTTTGTGATCGGTAGTGACTTTCTAGCACATGTAGCCGAAAGGCATCCAGACTAATACCTTTCGCGGTAATGTCTTGCAGGCGTATGCTGTTACCTAGGCTCTTGCTGATCTTTTCACCTTCAATTAGTACATGGTTACTGTGCAGCCACATATTGGCAAATGGCTTGCCGGTAACCGCTTCGCTCTGTGCGATTTCGTTGGTGTGATGGACTGGAATATGGTCGATGCCTCCGGTGTGAATATCCAGCGTTTCACCCAGGTATTTCATGCTCATGGCCGAGCACTCGATGTGCCAGCCCGGGAAGCCCTTACCCCAGGGACTGTCCCATTCCATGTCCCGCTTTTGATCTTTGGGACTAAACTTCCAAAGCGCGAAATCGGTAGGATTACGCTTTTGCTGGTTGTATTCAACACGGGCACCTGCTTGTTGCTCTTCCAAGTCTAGTTTGGCGAAGTCGGCGTACTTTGAGAACTTTGAGGTGTCATAGTAGACGCCGTCGTCAATAACATAGGTGTAGCCTTTGGTCTCGAGTTTCTGGACAAGTTCGATCTGCTCGGCGATGTGTTCGGTGGCTTTAGTAAGGAAATTAGGCGTCCGAATATGGAGTTCGCTCATTTCGCGCAGGAAATCGTTGGTATAGAATTCGGCGACTTCCCAGGCGGTCTTGCCTTCGCGGCGCGCGCCTTTCTCGAGCTTGTCCTCTCCGTCATCGGCATCGCTAACTAAGTGTCCAACGTCGGTAATATTCATAACCCACTTTGGTTGCAATCCACTTGCCCTGAGGGTCCGTATTAGCGTGTCCCAGCGGATGTAGGTAAACCAGTGTCCGATATGAGCGTAATCGTATACGGTAGGACCACAGGTATACACGGTGACTTCAGGTGGGTGCAGCGGTTTAAGCGGCTCAAGCTGGCGCGTTAGCGTGTTGTAGAGTTTCATGCGTGCTCCTTTATAACCGCAACAACTCGTGCTGGTGCAGCGTCTGCGGCCATGGGTAATGGCAGCGCGTATACGTCGAATTCTTTATCGGCTAGCGTCTCAAGGTTGGTCAAGTTTTCAATAATTAACACATTGGCCGCTAGTAAAAGCTTATGAATAGCGAACGGTTCGTGGTCAACACTGCACATGTCGACTCCTACCATTTTGATGTTTTGTTCGACAAGGTACTCGGCAACGTCAACAGGAATGGCCGGGTAATTGTCGTAGTAGGCGCTGCTGTGATATAGGTTACTCATCCCGGTATGAAATAGCACAATGTCGCCACTGCGAATATCAACCTGCTTGATTGTATCTAGATTGAACATTTTGTTGGTGGCGTCAATGTAGACACCTCTGCCAATATATTGCTCTGCCGGATAGCTATCAAGTGCAGCGCCATCGGGTAGCATATGGGCCGGAGCATCTATATGAGTGCCGGTATGTGAGTTGACCGACAGGTAGGTGAAGGCGTAACCGTCCTTGGCAACAGTGGCTATGGGCTCAAGCTTGGTCGGAGGATCGCTCTCATAGGTTGGTGTCGCTTCGTTCAGTGGAACGGAGAGGTCGATGATGTTCATGGTGTAATTATTCCTGTTCAAATTGGTCAAGGAGTTCCTGGGCGTAGCGCAAACACTCTGACTTTACCTCGTTGAACGGTCGGCCATCAGTTACCTTGAAGCCAGCACTGTGGGGGTGGCCACCTCCGCCAAAATGCTCGGCAAGTTTATCGGCCATCGGTGTGCTATAGTTACAGCGCAGCTTGCCGGTAATCTTGCCGTCGTCGTACGTTTTAAATACTACCGAAAGCTGTACGTTGGTAACCTGCAAGGAATCAAACTGTACTAATACGGCAGGGTTGTAGAGGGGGCTGTATTCGTTGATTTCGTCCTGGGGGATAGTAACGTGCGCGATCCGGCCATCGCCTGCAAACTCCATGCGCTCGATGAGGGCGGCTTTGTAGCGGAAAATACTTTCTGGCATACGGCTGTATTCGCGGCGCAGATCTTCTAGCTGGGCTCGGTTAACGCCCTTGTCGGTGAGATCTGCCATGATACGGAAAGTATCGGCGGTGGTTTTGTCGTTGGTGAGGCCCTGGGTGTCACCAAGGATAGTACTCATAATATGGGTAGCGGCCTCGACGTTTATGGGCCAGTTTAGCTGGTTGGCCAGATGAAAAATAATCTCGCCTGTTGAAGCGGCGTTATCATTGATGATTGCTACAGCGGCAAAATCGAGCGGCTTGTCGACGGAACCATGGTGGTCAAGTACGACAGATGGCTTAGATTTAAGTACTCCCCATTTACCGTTTTTTTCAAGTTGACCAAACAATGTGTATGTGTTGGCATCAACAATAATGGACAAATCAAAGGTACTCGGCAACTCGTTAAATACACGGTCCCAGCCGGCGATGTAGTGCAAGTAAGTGGGAATGTCGACGCCGCAATACAAGTAGACGTCTTTGCCCATGTCGCCCAAAATGTGCTCTAACGCCAGGGCGCTCCCTAGGCTATCCGCGTCGGGGTTATCGGCTTGCACTACCAGAATCTTTTGTGCCTGGCTAATATGTTGAATAATTGAATCTTGCATTCTTAGTGATATTTTACCAGTTTTAGCTGTCAATAGCTTCTGTTAAGCTTAGGGTATATGGAAAAAATACCGTACGACCAATTTATTGATACTCTAGCAGCCGCTCAGGCAAAAGTAACACCCGGTACGCGCTGGCGACACTACCGAGGTAATGAATACATTGTAAAGGATATAGTGCTTCTGGAAGCGACCATTGAGGTTGCAGTAGTGTATGCACCGGTTGATCAGCCGCAGGTGGCATTTGTTCGGCCGATTACTAGCTGGTTTGAGTTGATAAGCACTGGCGGTCAGCCTTTGCAGCGCTTTACAAAGCTTGCAGATCCTGCTCCGGTAACGCCGGTTGCTGTTTAGAGTGTTTGTCTGCCTTCAAGAGCGCGGCTTAGGGTGATTTGGTCGGCGTATTCTAAATCAACGCCAATTGGCAAGCCTCGGGCCAGTCGGGTAATTTTAACGTCCCGGCCGCCAATCTGTTGCTGAATGTATAAAGCGGTAGATTCGCCCTCTACGCTGGCGTTGGTGGCTAAAATGATTTCCTTCACGTGGTCATCGTCGATACGCTGCACTAGTTCGTGGATGTGCAGTTGCTCGGGTCCGATACCATCAATAGGGCTAACCAAGCCTCCTAGCACGTGGTAAGTGCCATGAAACTCATTAGTTTTTTCGAGTGCCGCAATATCCAGCGGTTCGGCCACTACGGCAATTAACTTCTTATCACGCCTCGGGTCGTTATAGAGTGGCGAAACGTCCTCATCGCTACTGATTAGAGCGAAGGTTTTTGGGCAGTACTTAATACCAGCATGCAGCGTGGCTAGGGTTTGTGACAACTGCTCGGCCTTGGCGGGCTCGCGGCGCACCAAATAGTAGGCGTATCGTTCGGCGGTACGCGGACCTACGCCTGGTAAATTACCAAGAGCTTCGATTAGATTGGTTAGGGCTGGGGGTAGTATTTGCATGGGGTAACGAGATTGCGACCGTCTGTGCTCGGCTCTTTACTGGCTGAAAATTCTGTTTTCAGCTGTGTCTTCTATAGTTTTAAGACAAACCCTGAGGGGTTTTCTGCGCATGGACTAGAACCTTGTTACTTTTCCGGTCTTCAGACCGAACGTCAGTAGCCTAGTCTGTCATCTGAGGGGCTACAGGCCCAAGTCGCCTAGGGCGCCCATCATAGGCTGCATTTTTTCGGCGGCGATTTTTTGGCTTTGCTGGATGGCATCTTTGACAGCGTCTTCTATCCAGCGCTCTAGCTGGCCAATGTCGCTTAAGTCTACTGCTTTGGGATCAATATGGATTTTTTTGATTTTTTGTTCACCGGTAATCTCTACCCGTACCGCACCATCGCCCTGCTCTACCGTAATAACTTGTTTTTGTAGTTCTTTTTGGATTTTTTTGACGCGCATCAGCATTTTTGCTTGGTCGAACCTGGACATGATAAGAGCTCCTTTAGCTGGATTTATGGTGAACGGTATTTTAAGTAGATAGCGCTTAAAACTCGCTACTGCATCTCTACCATTCAACCGTCTTTCTTATTGTAACAGATTTACTGAGGCGGCAACCGGTTGTAGGTTTGCAGAGTGGTAGTAGTGTGTGGCCAAGCCACAAAGTAAGCGCGTACTTGGTATAAGATCGAGAAAAACAACATCAGGCAAATAATACCGACACCGGTGAACCGGGCGATAGGGTTGCGCGGAAAGACGGCCAACCACTCTCCAAGCAACTGACGCAGTCCGTGGATAACAAGAAGATAAAGGAGTGGAATTAGGCTGGCAAGTCCCACTTCTCCGCCAAGGCTTATTAACACAATGCTTATCGCTGCCATGCCGGTAAGCAGTATTGCTCGAGGTGAACGGTCTCGGTAAAGATAACCGTATAGACCTAGGGCTCCTAGGATAAGTTCTGAGGCGGTTAGCAGTGGTGCTCGCCCAATCCACAGCAGCGGTGTGGTCGCACCGTGGGCAGTCACTGAGATCATAGCGGTTCGAAGATTGGTGATGCCATGCGTGGCGGTAGCCAAGGATACGGGTAGTCCTGCTATCTCGAGTAAGACATGCGAGTTTTCGATGCTGGCACCTATAAGGGGAGCTAGTACTAATAGGAAGGTCATCGACCAGCCAATTAGGTGTTTTCGCGGGGTAGTACGCCAACGATCTCGAGCGTAGGTATTCATAACTACTAGCCCAAGAACTTCATACCAGATCATGCCCGGTATATACCATAACAGTGCCGAAACTGCTGCTAGGCCGTATCCTATAAATTTGTGATAGGTATGTTCCTGCTGATACCAGATCATAAATGCGATAAAAGCCAGTACGAACATCTGCAGGACTTGCCCGGTGCCTAATCGGGCAAAATGCAAAAAGCCGGACGAAGTGGCAAAGAGTAACGTTCCCAGGAAGGCAATGCGAAAGCTGTACCACTGCTTAATGATGGCGTAAAACATGCAGACCACTATAACGCCGAATCCAGCGGCAACAATTCGAGTGGCAAGGATATGGTGGTGGTGTAGTAGCGCAGTAAATAGCCAAACAAACGCAGTGTACGGCGCATTTAAGGGGTCGGAGGCTATGTGGTGCCAGTTAGAAGCTTGTAAATAAGTGTTAATTTCGCTAGTGCTGTAACCCGGTAGTAGCGTAGTAAGGCGATTGAAATACAGTAGGTAGGTAATTAACGCTAGACTTAGTGCTACTAACATCATTCGCCAAGACCGGAAAAAGAATTTTTGAGCTGTATCCATGAGCTGCTTTCGTGGGTAGTATACAGTATTTGCACGTTCAGTACCTACTGTCTTAATGTACTCAGCTCCTTACATACAGGCTCAGCTAATCGTCAAGATCCGATTGCTTTTTGCACCTCACCTTCAAGTAATTAGGATGTGCTAGCTATCCGGCCACTATTCTCCAAAGGGGTCGCCGTTATGGCTGGTGTCGAGCGAACGGAATTTTTGCTTGTCGCGGTCAAAATAGAGTTCGATATTTCGCAGGGCACCGTTACGATGTTTTTTGATAAGGATATCGGTGATGTTCTTGCGATCGGTTTCGGGGTTGTAGTAATCTTCGCGGTAAATGAAAGCCACGATGTCGGCATCCTGCTCGATGGAGCCGGATTCGCGGAGGTCAGCTAGCTGCGGAATTTGGGGGCTACGGTTTTCTACCGAACGGCTGAGCTGACTCAGCGCAATAAGCGGCACGTTTAATTCACGGGCGACCCCTTTGAGTCCACGGGAAATTTCGGAGATTTCCTGCACGCGGTTCCCGTCGCCGCTGAACCGACTGCCCCCACTCATTAGCTGTAAATAGTCGACAACAATTAATCCAGGTGGCCGTAAGTGGGCCTCACGTCGGGCTTTAGTGCGCAGATCACTAACTGTAATGCCCGGTGTGTCGTCAATATAAATCGGCGCTTCACCCAGGACGCCCATGGCATTAGCTAGTTTTTCAAAGTCGCTATCGGTTAGGTTGCCCGTGCGTAGCGCCCAAGCATCAACGCCGGATTGCATAGATAACAAGCGGTCTACTAACTGTTCCTTGCTCATCTCGAGACTGAAGATTAGTACCGGCTCTTTGGCGTCTACTGCCACATTGTGGGCCAGGTTTAGGACAAATGCTGTCTTACCCATAGACGGCCGAGCTGCCAAAATAAACAAGTCGGAGCGCTGCAAACCGGCCAGCGTTTCATCAATGTCGCGGTAACCGGTGGGAATGCCACGAATCTTCTTTTTGTCTTTGTGGAGGTCGTCCAGGCGCTCAAAACTGGCGGTTAGAATTTCCTCAATACCGACCACGGTTTGCTTAACGTGTTGCTGGCTGACAGAAAAGAGCCGGGTTTCTGCTTCTTCAATGAGCTCTTTAAGCGGTTTAGATTCATCTTGTCCAAGGTCGGCGATATCGGCACTAACGCCAATCAGACGTCGTCGCATAGCTTTTTGAGCTACGATATCAGCATACTGCTCAACGTGTGCAGCTGTTGGTACAAAGTTAGTGAGCTCGGTGAGGTATGCGGGGCCGCCGACCATGTCTAAGAAACCGGTGCCCTTGAGCTGGTCGGCTAGGGTTAGCACATCAATGGAAGCACGGCGCTCATACAGCGCAAGGAGGGCTTCGTAGATACGGGCATGCCGGGCCTCAAAAAAGTCTTCGGTGGTAATTGCGTCGGCGATTTTAACAATTGCATCGGTATCAATTAAGATGGCGCCCAGTAGCGACGCTTCTGCGTCGGTGTTTTGCGGTGGGGCTGGTTTCTGTGGGGTGGCCATATGGTTTACTACTCTTTCCCTAAAGTCCTTTTATGGTAACAGTTCGGCGCCGCCAAAGATATCGCTTATAGCACTTACGTCTGGTTGAGCTACGCTTGGCGTATCTGTTTCGGTGATGACGCAGATAATTTCTATAGGACTGCCATACAGCCGGGTGGCGGTGTCGGCAAAGATTTGGCGATTCTTTACCTCGTTCATCCGCTTTTGATGGAAGCCAAACTTAAAAGCCAGAGTAAGCTTTGCTCCGTCAAAAGAGGGCTGGGCCATACGGGCAATGCCGTATAGCGTGTTGTACTGCTTTTTGATGTCTTCCAAAACCCGATGCCATAGCTCGCTTACGTCTAAATCAGCTGCGGGTTTTGTTGGTTTTATTTCTTGCATCTGGGCTTTGGGCGTTTCTAGCAATGTAACAGTGGGTTGGGGTTTTGGGTTAGCTGATACTTCGGCGGGCTCTATCTTAGCTGGAGCGGCTATCTTTTTAGGCTTTTCGGCTGAGGCCGGTAGCTGAACCGCCGTAACACGAGCTGGCTGGACTGCGGGTGTGGCTGTCGAGGTTTGCGGAGCGGCAACTGATGGCATGTGTGCCGGCAAGGCAGACTGCAAAAGCACTAGTTCTAGTAGCTGTTTTGGGCTGCGGGCGGCGGGTATGTCAAGTAGTTGTTTAAGCAGTAACAGGTTGGCTTGCGGATCTGCTGCCGTGCCTTCTAGGACTGCTTGGCGGAGCCATGTGCCAAGTTGACGAGCGATCATGGCCGGTTCAAGACCCAGATTGTATAGTTTGCCCAGTGTGATAACGATGGCGTCGCTAGCATCTGCCTGCAGGGCGTTAGCTAGCTGCTGAATGTGGACTTCCGGGGCGAGACCTAGGACGCGTTCAACGTCGGCACGTGTTACGTGCGCAGCGGCTGCGCTGGCCTGATCAAGCAAACTGATACTATCGCGGAAGGAACCTTCCCCATGTTCGGCGATCAGCATCAGTGCATCATTGTCTATGGTGATGTTTTCGGATGTGGCAATCGATTGTAGGTGTGCCGTCACTCGATCGAGTGGTACGGGTCGGAACGTGTAGCGCTGAGTACGGCTAATGATAGTTTCGGGCAGCTTGTGAGCTTCGGTGGTTGCCAGTATGAACACAACATGAGCTGGTGGCTCCTCTAGAGTTTTTAGGAGGGCGTTAAAAGCTTCTTTGGTTAGCATATGTACCTCGTCGATGATGTACACTTTATATTTAGCGCTTGTTGGTGCAGTGTTGACACGGTCGCGCAAATCACGGATTTCATCGATGCGGCGATTACTGGCGGCGTCGATCTCAATAATATCTAGATGTACCTGGTCGTCATAGGGCAGATTGTTGATTTCATGCGCCAGTATTCGTGCAATTGAGGTTTTGCCGGTGCCGTGAGGGCCGGTTAGTAGATAGGCGTGGCTAATCTTTCCCTGTTTGATAGCATTTTCCAGGGTTTTGGTGATATGCTCCTGCCCAATTGTTTCGGCGAACGTTTTAGTCCGGTATTTCCGGTAGAGTGCTTGCCCCATAGTTGAGTACTAGTATACCCGGTCTACGCGCCCAAGTCTGCTGTAGAAAGTACGTTCCTGGTTCGGGCTAGTTATTCGGCCACTGTGTTGTGTAACGCACAATGCCTCAGGGTAGTCTATAAACATCGCTTAACGGAGCGGCGTCGTAAATCGCAGCAAGCTCGGCAGGTCCGACTACGCAGCCAGCATCTACAAGCTCTTCCGCTTCAGGCGTGTTTAGCATGTATAGGCCTCCTTCTGTCAGCGCCGTAACGGACAGTCTGAGAATTGCTTGTTGGGTCGAAAGTTGTCGCAAGGGTGTTTGTCGATTAGGTTTGGTATTAGGGGTAAGCGGCGTAAGTTCAGCTACGCAACCCGCTGTCTGTATCGGTGAGAGGCCTTTATTGTCTGGCATGTCGAGCGACCCGATCGCTACACGACCGCTGAGGCTGACCGTTTTTATTACGCGAAGACCTCGTCTGCGGAGTGCTGTAGGTTGGTCGAGGTTATAACCGTACCAATTGCCCGGCCCAAGGTCTAATGCCAAGCTAGCAGCGTTGTAGGCTTTACGTAGTGTATTGTCGGCTTCTTGTGCCGCTTGTCCTGCATAGATAGCCGCTTCAACTGCGGCTATTGATTCGCCCGAAAGTGGCCTACCTACCATGCCTAGTCTGCTAGAGTGCAGCTTCTAGAGCGGCCCATTCGGCCTGGCTGTCGTCCTCTGGAACATTAACGCTTACTTGGTCACCAGGTTTAGCCTTAAAGTAGGTAACACTGGCGAGCAGAATGCGGAATTCGCGGCTACCCACCGTTACAAAATAGTGGCCGCCCTCCAGCTTGAGTGTCCCAACCACTTGTTTACGCGGAATAGGACCGATTTGTTTGTAGAGAAAAGCGCCGTCTTCAGCAATAGTGAGTTTAAGAATGTCACCCTGAACAAGTTTAGATTTGCTGGCGTAGTTAGCCGGCACTGGATAGGTTTTGCCGTCTGAGCCAACCATATTCTGGCCGTCAAAAACGCCTTCTATGACCTTACCTAGTACGTCCTCGGTAACCCGAGCCTGTACCTTTTCGTCGTCACCTACGAGACTAATCAGTAGTTCGTTAGCAGCTGCCAAATTAGTCTCAGCCTCTTGAATGAGGGCCCGGAGCCGTTTGACTTGTTTCTCTGGTACGTCTGCCATATTTATTCTCGTTTCTATCTAACCTCAGTGTTTATCTAAACTTTTTGCTCCACACCTTACCCTAACCGTACCACACCAACTCAGGCAAGTCAAAACTACAGCCTGGTTTTATACAAACCTGTGGATAAGTGCTGGATAACGGATGAGTAGCCTTTTTGTAGCGGTGGTATGTCTTACGGAACTCAAGAAAACAGTATAACAAAACACCGCTCGAAAGTGAGCGGTGTTTTTACGTAGAACTACCTAAATTAGACTAGTTCAACAGTAGCGCCGGCCTCTTCAAGAGCCTTCTTTGCGCTTTCAGCGTCATCCTTAGCAGCGTGCTCAAGCACAACCTTTGGAGCGCCATCAACGAGAGCCTTAGCTTCGCCAAGACCAAGACCGGTCAGGTCCTTAACAGCCTTAATAACGGCTACCTTCTGAGCGCCTGCATCTTTCAGCATAACGTCGTATTCGCTCTTGCCTTCG